>Ga0209963_1000538_pt1 | contig 50770 bp, 39 predicted proteins | sample ThiBio_1000_biof_2_FD_183957 | JGI IMG/M metagenome (GOLD analysis project Ga0209963, IMG submission 183957) | Wastewater bioreactor microbial communities from Cape Town, South Africa - Thiocy_cont_1000_biof (SPAdes) | ecosystem: Engineered > Bioreactor > Thiocyanate-remediating >...
GCTGGCTGAGGTAGATTTAGCCCTTTACCGTTTAAGAATGGCAATGAGCCAGCTATGGCTGGCTCATCGTCCAAGACTTTCACTTGTTTGTTCATCCTTCCCTCAAAGTTCGGGATGATTCATGTTTCCCACTAGCCTTTTTAGTTTATTAGAGGGCCGCGCTTACAATCTGCTGGGCTTCTTCCACGATTAGTTGGAGGTGGTCCTGACCTTTGAAGCTCTCGGCGTAAATCTTGTAAACATCTTCCGTACCGGAGGGCCGCGCCGCGAACCAGCCGTTTTCGGTCACGACCTTGAGACCGCCGATAGCCGCCTGGTTGCTCGGCGCTTTGGTCAACTTGGCGATAATCGGCTCCCCGGCCAGCGTGTCGGCCTTGACGTTTTCGGGTGAGAGCTTTTTGAGCTTGTCCTTCTGGGCCGGGGTCGCCGGGGCGTCAATGCGGGTATAGGCCGGGTTGCCAAGCCGTTCGGTCATTTCCTTATAGTGGATGCCGGGGTCTTTGCCGGTCCGGGCCAGGATTTCTGCCGAAAGCAGGTCCATAATCATGCCGTCTTTGTCGGTGGTCCAGACCGTGCCGTCCCGCCGCAGGAAGGAAGCCCCGGCGCTTTCCTCGCCGCCAAAGCCGAAACTGCCGTCCAGCAAGCCGGAGACGAACCACTTGAAGCCGACCGGCACTTCCGCGACAGTCCGGCCAATTTCCTTACCGACCCGGTCAATAATACTGCTGCTGACCAGGGTCTTGCCGATGGCGCTGGAGGCGGGCCAGTTCGGGCGGTTCTGGAAAAGATACCAGATGGCGACCGAAAGAAAGTGGTTCGGGTTCATCAAGCCCATGCTTGGCGTTACGATGCCGTGGCGGTCGGTATCGGTATCGTTGCCGAAAGCGATGTCGAACTGGTCTTTGAGTTTGACCAGGTTTGCCATCGCGTAGGGCGACGAGCAGTCCATGCGAATTTTGCCGTCGTGGTCGAGCGGCATAAAGCTGAAGGTCGGGTCTACCGTCTTATTGACGACGGTCAGGTTCAGACCATATTTTTTGGCGATAGGTTCCCAGTAAGCCACGCAGGAGCCGCCGAGCGGGTCGGCCCCGATCTTGAGGCCGGCCTGGCGAATGGCTTCCATGTCCACGATATTCCCCAGGTCGTTCACGTAGGGCGTGATGAAGTCGTACTGGTGGGTGGTGGACGCTTTGAAGGCCGTGTCGTAACTGACCCGTTTGACGCCGTTTAACTTCTCCCGCAAAAGCGCGTTCGCCCGGTCCTGGACCCAGTTGGTAATATCCACGTCGGCGGGGCCGCCGTTGGGCGGGTTGTACTTGAAACCGCCGTCCGAGGGCGGGTTGTGCGAGGGGGTCACCACGATGCCGTCGGCCAGGCCACTTGTCCGGCCCTTGTTATAGGTCAGAATGGCGTGCGAAATGACCGGGGTCGGGGTGAAGCCGTTGTCCTGGGCCATGATTACTTCCACACCATGTGCCGCCAGGACTTCCAGGGCGCTTTGCTGGGCTGGACCGGAGAGGGCGTGCGAGTCCATCCCGAGATAGAGGGGTCCGTCGATGCCCTGACTGGTGCGGTATTCGACAATCGCCTGGGTTGTTGCCAGGATATGGTCTTCGTTAAAAGAGGTGTTGGCCGACGAGCCCCGGTGGCCCGAAGTGCCAAACTGGACCCGCTCGACCGGGTTATTCGGGTCCGGATGAAGGGAATAATACTGGTCTATCAGTTTAGAAACATCAATGAGCAACTCGCGTGGAGCCGGTTTACCGGCCAAAGGGCTGACTGCCATTACTCGAACTCCTTCGTTTCTTAACTCCTGCCGGAGTGGGTACTTTCCGCCACCGGTGCGAACGGTGACTGGTCCGGTCGGTACAAAACCCGGCTTTTTACCTTATCAAATTAAAAATTTCCTACCAGGTTAGCCGCAGATTGTTAAAATGGCCGGGTTTTTCTATTTAGCCCGGTTTTAAGCGTTGGTTCAGTGTCTGGAACCTATTGTAAACCGCTCCCAATCAACTTTCAATAACCGGGCCGAACACTAACCAAATTTAGCTTAATTCAATTTGTAGTTTTTGTATAAAGTGGGGAATTTAAGAGTAGGAAAATATGAAAAATAATTGGCCGGGTCACGGAATTCAGAACGGCCCGGCCTGGAGTAACGGGAGTTACAAAGTGAGTCTAACACACCTCAGCCCTAAAAGAATAAGCCAAAGAGCCTATTCCACCTTACAACAAAGTGCCTATTTTCTGTCTAACAACCCTTAATTTGGTCGATTCCAATAAGATAAAGTGTTTAATACCAGTTTAATTATTTAATCCGGTTGAATTAGTTTTGCCTGCCCAGGCGGGATGGTGTTTTAGACCGGGGCTTTTTCGTTCGTAAGGGGAAGGATTTCCGGGTTTTTCTGGCAACTATGCAGGATCGCATCGAGTAGACCGGGGAAGCGGGCTTCCAGGTCGTCCCGGCGCAGCCTTACCAACAGGCGGCGGCCTTGCGGCTCCATGCGGAGTACCCCGGCCTCGCGCAAGACCTTGAAGTGATGCGATTGGGTGGCCTTGGCGACATTCATGCCCGCCACAATATGCTGGCAGCTATCGCCTTCTTCCGTGGCGGCCAGTTCCGTGACTACTTTTAGTCTTATTGGGTCGCCCAGCGCGTACAGGACGTTTGCCAGCGAAAGGTCGGCGCGGGCGGGATGCATTGGTGTTCTCATGCTTGACATTTTAGCAGATTTGATGTTACTATTCAACTGTTCGGAATTATGGAACTATTGAACAATCGGACAATGCTAGAGAACCGGAGATAATATGTCCCAGGAATGCCTTTCGGTCGAAAAACCGGAGTCTTTTGAAAGAATTATCCAGCCTGCCGCCAATAGTTTGAAACCGGGGCTCGCAGCCACTCTCGCCGCCAGCCCTGCCACCAAAGCCACCCCGATTCAATGGAGACACGTTGTCATATTGGGTGGCCTGGGCGCGTTTGGCCCGCTTGCCATTGATATGTATTTGCCCTCGCTGCCTGATGTCAGCCGCGACCTGGGTGCCTCAATGTCCATTACCCAGCTAACCCTGAGCGCTACTATCCTGGGTCTATCGCTGGGCCAGGTGGTCGCCGGGCCACTCAGCGACGCCCTGGGTCGGAAACGGCCCCTGCTGGTCGGGGTCGGGCTCTTTATTCTTTTGTCGCTGCTCTGTATCGTCGCTCCCTCGATGAGTGTGCTTATTCCGCTACGTTTTTTTCAGGGAGTGGTCGGGGCCGCCGGAATTGCCCTGGCCCTCGCTATCGCCAGCGACATTTACACCGGGGTTTCCCTGGCCCGGACCTATGCTCTCCTTCTAATGATAACCGGGGTTGCCCCGATAATCGCCCCGGTCATCGGCGGGCAGATATTAAACTTTATCTCGTGGCGCGGCATTTTTGGCGGAATTGCCATTATCGCCGCCATCTTTTTCCTGGCCTCGCTCTTTGGCCTTGAGGAAAGTCTGCCCAGGGAAAAACGCCAGCCGCTCGGCTTTGGTCCTACCTTCGCGGCTTTCCGCACTTTGCTGGGCGACCGCCGGTTTGTCGGTTATGCTCTTTCGGTCGGGTTGGCCTTTGCCTGCCCTATCGTCTATGTGTCGGTATCGCCCTTCGTCCTGCAAAATCTTTATGGCTTATCGCCCCAGCTTTTTAGCCTCCTGTTCAGCCTGAGCGCCCTGGGGTTGATTAGCTCGGCCCAATTGAGTAACTGGCTGGCCGGGAAAGTCACGCCCCGCAAACTGCTGACTGTCGGCATTGTCCTGAATGTAGCGGGTGGTGTCGGGATGTTTTTGGCGGTTATCAGCGGGCTGGGCCTGGTCGGGGTGCTGGTATCGTTCCTCCTGATTACCGCCAGTATGGGCCTGATTGTGCCAAACGCCACCACCCTGGCCCTTTCCAACACCACTACCGCCGGGAGCGCCTCGGCCCTGCTGGGGGTAATTCAGTTCACGACCGGTGCGGTAGCCGGACCTCTCGTCGGGTTGGCGGGAACCGGGACGGCCATCCCAATGACCGCGACTATCGCCGGGTTCGGAGTGGCAACCGCTCTCAGCTTTGTCTTCCTGACCCGCACTGAATCCACGGATGTCCTGGCGCAAGAAAGTCCGGCCCCCTTTTAGAGGGCCGGTTTTTTTCGTAAAGATTTTCGATAAAACTTTTTATAAAAGGGAGTTAGAGCAGTTCGGGAATTTGACCTGTCCAGACTTCCACGCTGCTGATGCTCTTAAAACCTATCGAATGGTAAAGCGCCATCGGGACCGGGTTGCCGCCATCCACGCCGAGCCTGACCGAGGTTGCGCCCCGCGCCCGCAGGTGATGGATACCGGCAGTCAGGAGCGCCCGGCCCAGGCCCCGCCCCCGCCAGTCCGGGTCGTTGGTCAGGTTGGAAATCAGGGCATAGATGCCGCCGTCATGATTGTAGTTGTGTGGGTCCAATATCGCGTGACAGGTGCCGATGACATGAGTTTCGGCGGAAAGGGGTACGGCCACCAAAAAGCCGGTGCGCTGCCCATCCAGGTCTTTCTGAAGCGCTTTCATTGGGATAGGCCGGAAATTCCAGGTGGTGGCCCAGGCCTTGTTAAGGGCGGCCAGGGCTGCTTCGTCTTCGCCCTCGGCCAGCGGTCGGATACGCATTCCTTCCGGTACGGGAAAAAGGGGAACCTCAACCGCTGCCGGTAGCAACATAGAGTGGTATTTGCGCAGGGGTTCGATACCGAACCCGGCGACAATCTCAGTGGCCCAGGCCCCACCACCGGAGAAGAAGAAGCGGACACTATTAAATCCCATGTGCCGGGCTTCATCGAAGACTCCTTCGACCAAATGGGTGACAGCCTCTGGTTGGCGATAGCCCGGTAGCAGAGCCAACCGGACTTCGATGGCATCGGGTTCGCGGGTAGGTTTGAACGCGGCCAGGCCGATGGGCTGGGTGTCTTTTGAAAGGACCAGGCCCGTTTTAGTCCAATCGCCCAGGGACCACCAGCCTTCGGGGGGGCGGCCTGCGGGGTCGTCGATGTCCTGGGAGGCTTCCCAGATGAAGTGAAGTTTGTCCCATTCGGTCACCGCGACCGGTCGAATGGTATAGTCGGAAAATGAGTCGGTCATGATTATCCTTTTATTTTTTAAAGTTTGCGGTTCTATATAATAATCATAATTTTCAGTTTAAAGTGTTTCCTGAAAGCCCCCGCATTATACCTTTTCTCACCGGCTCCGCCAAAACCCACCCGTTTAGTCGTCAATAGTGCAAAAGAAGTCCATTAATGGTAGACTATATGTGCAATTTGCCCAAGCACATCCGGCCTAAGTTGTGCCTGCGGCCCATTGTCACGGCCTTATTGGGAGTGCTATACTCCTTTAGGCATTTTGTTAAAGGCATTCTGCACAATAGATATTGGAAAGAGCGCATTGGAAACTAACCACTCCCGGAGCGAAGACGCTGTCAACTCTAAAGAAGTCGAATTATTAACGTCCGAAAAGACAGCTACCCCGGCACCCTCCACCACGGATTTGCCGGGCCTGGCCGCCGAAAATGGCGTCCGGTTTATTGATTTACAATTTACGGACATCTTTGGAGTCATTAAAAGCGTAACCATCCCGGCCAGCCAGCTTGCCACCGCCCTTGAAAACGGCGTCTGGTTCGATGGCTCGGCGATTGAAGGGTTTGCTCGCGTAGCCGAAAACGATATGTACCTGGTGCCCGACCCCACCACCTGGGCGGTTATCCCCTGGACCTCCGGCGAGGATAAAACGGCTCGGCTTCTGTGCTGGGTCTATACCCCGCGTGGGGAGCGCTTCCTGGGCGACCCCCGGTTTGCCCTGGACCGCGTCCTCAAAGAAGCCGCCAGCCTGGGTTACCAGTATAATGCCGGTCCCGAACTGGAATTCTTCCTTTTTAACAACACCCTCTCTGGGGGCCTGCCCCAGATTCTCGAAAACGACCGGGGCAGCTATTTCGATAATACGACCGACGCCGGGAGCGTCCTCCGCCGGAAAGCGGCCCTCGCTCTCGAAGGAATGGGCGTTGAATTTGAAAGCTTCCACCACGAAGTTGCCCCCGGCCAGCACGAAATTGACCTCGAAGTCGGCCCGGCCCTGCGTACCGCCGACAATGTAATGACTGCCAAGTATGTTATCCGGGCGCTGGCCCAGCAAAACGACTTGCGTGCCACTTTTATGCCCAAACCCCTTTTCGGCCTCTCCGGTTCCGGCATGCACACTCACCAGAGCATGACCTTCTTATCGGACAGTAAAGTTGGTCCCCGCAACGGCAAACCTAAAGTTGTGCCCAGCACGGTTCAGCCAGGCGAAAATGCTTTTACCAATTTGAACGAACAGTACAACCTGAGCGCGGTGGCTCGCCACTTTATCGCCGGGCAACTTTACCATGCCAAAGCCATGACCGTTATCCTGGCCCCATTGGTCAATTCGTACAAACGCCTGGTGGCCGGGTACGAAGCGCCGGTCTATATCAGTTGGGCCAGGGTCAACCGGGGCGCGCTTATTCGGGTACCGCACAGCGGGCCGGGCGCGAACCAGCGGTATACCGCCAGAGTCGAATTGCGCTGCCCCGACCCGTCCTGCAACCCCTACCTGGCTTTCGCGGTCATGCTCAAAGCCGGGTTGGACGGCATAAAGCGCCGGTTGCCTTTACCTGAGCCGGTCGAGGAAAGTATCTTCCAGTTCGACCCCAACGAATTACAGCGCCGTTCGATTGAGACGCTCCCTTCGACAATGCACGAAGCGCTCGACGAGTTGGCAAAAGACGAAGTTATCCAGGAAGCCCTCGGCGAGGTCATCTATGAAAATTTCATGGAGGCGAAGCAGGCCGAGTGGAACGATTATGGTCGCCACGTCAGCCCCTGGGAAGTAGAACGCTACCTCGACATCGGTTAGAGGGTCAGGTTACCGGGTTTTGTAAAACCGGTGTAGTGTTGGGTATTTTGAAAATTTCGGATAGTGGGTAAAAGGGTCTACTGCTTTTTGAATTTGCGTATGTTAAGCGGTTTGTAGACGTTATTTTATAACCTGGAAAAGTTCGTACAGCAAAATGGTAACGGTCCAAGAGCTACAACAGCATATTTTACCGGCAGGAACCGAGCTTGTGGCAGGACAGAGCGGCCTGGGGCACGAGGTAAGCTGGGTTCTGGCCGGGCGCAGCCGCCCCCCGATTTTTGACGGCCTCAAAGGTAACGAACTGGTCCTGATTTCGGTGCGAGTGTTGCGGGCCCTCGATGAAGAATTTCATCTCTCCCGGCTCTTTAATTACCTCTCGGAAAAAGGAGTAGCCGGGGCAGCCATTTTGGGGGAAATCCCCGACGTGGGCATTGAAGCTGCCGATGAGCTTAATCTGCCACTTTTCGTCCTGCCCGAAGGCACCAGTCTGCCCGAACTCGAACGCAATATCACCAAGTATATCGCTGAGAATAACCAGCAGCTTCAACACTGGAACCAGGAAGTTTACCGCCAGTTTACCGAACTGGCTATCGAGGGCAAGGGTATCGCCGCCGTCGCCGAACTGCTCTGCAAGTTGAGCGGCAAGGCGGTTATCGTGGAAGACGCCAATTTCCGCGCCAGGGTCCGCTTTACTCCCGACCGGAGCGAGGTGTCGAGCCTGGTTGGCATTACCGAAAGCCGCAACGGGCAGCACAATTCCTTCACACCTGAAGTCAGCCCGGTGATGGACGACAACGGCCCCAACTCGGTCTTGCACAACAACCTGGCAATCTTGCGTGAGTGGCTCCATAACAAGGATTTGCGGGCCAGCGACCCCCCCTTGCATACCTTTGAAATGGCCTCGGACGGTCACCCGGCCATGCTCCAACTGACCGCCCCCATTATCGCCCAGGGAACCGTAGCCGGGTATGTCTCCCTTCTCGGTAGCGATTTCGACCGCCGCCAGCGGGTCGCGCTCAGCCGGGCCGCCAGCGCTCTCGCCATCGAACGGGCGCGGGAGATGGCCGTCAGCGCCGTAGAAGATAAATTCCAGGCCAACGTCCTCGACGAACTCCTGGATGGCGGCTTTACCAGCCCCGACGCGATTATCGAGCGGGCCAAACGCCTCGGCTACAATCTGCAACTGCCCTACTGGGTCGCGTCGTTCGCTTTCCGCCAGCAGGAAAAATCGCTGCGGAAAAAGCCGCTTACCATTGTCCTCGATGGTCGGGAGATGGAACTCGATTTGCCGGTGAGCGAAACGATGGGCCGGGAGCTGCAACGCCTGGTCGAGCAAGAATCGTCGCGCCGGAACTGGGCCACTATCACTCGCGTGCGGGACGACCGGTTCGTGGTCTTTTTCGCCAACACCACCGGCAAGGAGTTTGGCGGGCCCGCCGAGGCCAAAAAAGTGGTCATGATTTTCCTGGAGCGTTTCGCCAACAGCTACCCCGACATCAGCGTATCGGCGGGGCTGGGTCGTTTTTATGAAGGTGGCGTGGAAGGGCTTCCAAAACAGAGCGCCGAGGCCGAAAAAGCGGTCATGATGGGTCTGCGTCTCTTTGGACCGGGCCAGCTAACCTATTTCGGCGACCTGGGAGTTTACCGGCTGCTTTTAACCATCGGCAATAACCGGGAACTGCGCGAGTTTTACCAGGAAGTGCTGGGCCGTCTGCTCGAACACGACTCCCGCAACGGTGGCGAACTTATCCGTACCCTGGAAGCCTATTTCCGCTACCAGAGTTCTCCCAGCGAGATGGCCAAAAATATAAAAGTTCACCGCAACACCCTGCTTTACCGCCTGCGCCGCATCCAGGATATTACCGGGTTCGACCTTGAAGACTCCGAAACGTCCCTGGCGCTCCACCTGGCCCTGCGCATCCAGGAAGTTTTAGGCGAGAAGAAGTAAAAAGACCCTTCTTTTCCCTTTGAGGGAAATCTCCCACCCCTAACCCCTCCCCAGGGAGGGGAAAAGATTGATAAGGAGTAAATTTTTGACTTTCGTCAAAAATTTACTCCTTTCTTTTACTCCCTTCCCCTATCAGGGGATGGGTCGGGGATGGGGTTCACTGTACGATAAAGTAAACGAAAAAGGTCCGGCAACCTTCACAGGCTACCGGGCCTTTTTCGTTTACGCGGAAAATCCTAGCTGGGCAGTTTGAAAGCGGTAAAGCCGCCATCGAGAATGAGGGCGCTGCCGGTCGCAAAACTGGCCGAAGGTGAGGCCAGGTAAAGAATAGCCTCGGCCATTTCTTCGGGAGTGCCGAGCCGCCCGATAGGCTGGCGGGCTACCATTTTGGCGCGGGCGTCCGCCGGGTCGGCGTAGTTCGAAACCATGCGACCAACCCACGGCGTATCGACCGTACCGGGGCAGATGCAGTTCACCCGGATATTGTCTTTGACGTGATCTGCCGCCATCGCCTTGGTCAGGGCCAGCACCGCGCCCTTGGAAGCGCCGTAAGCGGCCCGGTCCGGCACCGCCACAATCGCCGCGATGCTCGAAACATTGACGATGTTCCCGCCGCCAAATTCCTTCATCTTGGGAATGGCGAAGCGCGAAATCTGGTAAATCCCTTTTACGTTCACCGAGAAAATCCGGTCCCAGTCGTCCTCTTTGGTGGTCAGGACCGTGCCGGGGACACCAATTCCGGCGTTATTCACCAGAATATCGAGCTTTTTGAAAGTCTCGATGGTGAAGTTTACCAGGGCTTCCGCATCCTCGGAATTCGAAACGTTGACCTTAAAAGCGGCAGCTTTAGGGGCGTTTTCTTCCCGCCCGATAAGCTCGACGGTCTGCTGGGCGGCTTCCAGGTTGAAATCGGCCACGACCACGTTCGCGCCTTCCGCCGCAAAAATCAGGGCGGTCTCGCGGCCAATCCCGCTACCGGCCCCGGTAACAATCGCTACCTGGTTCTCAAGTCTCTTAGTCATTTTTACCTTTCCAATACTGTATTTTGCAAGAGTCCTACTTTTTCGATTTCTATCTCAACCACATCCCCGTTTTTGAGCAAGACCTGGGGGTTGCGGGCGTAGCCAATCCCGCCCGGCGTACCTGTCAAAATAATGTCACCCGCTTCCAGCGTGATACCCTGGCTTAAAAAGCTAACTAAAGCCGGGATTCTAAAGATAAGCTGGTTGGTATTTGAATCCTGTAAGGTTACACCGTTAACCCGGCAGCGAATCGCCAGGTTGTGGGGGTCCGGTACTTCGTCTTTGGTGATGAGCCAGGGTCCGAGCGGACAAAAACCATCCAGGGTCTTACCGTGGACCCACTGGCTGCTCGAATGCTGAATGTCGCGGGCGGTTACGTCATTGGCCGTAACATACCCGGCCACGTAGTCCAGCGCCTCCGCCTCGCTCACTTTTTTGGCCCGCTTGCCGATTACGACCGCCAGTTCGGCCTCGTAATCGAGGGCTTTGCTGACCCCATCATCCAGGATAGGCTGGTTATGCCCGGTAAGGGTGTTGTTAAACTTGGCAAACAGGACCGGGCGGGCCGGAATATCCAGGTTGAATTCGGCGGCGTGGTCGGCGTAGTTCATGCCGATGCAGAGGATTTTCCCGGCGTTTGGCACCGGGGCGTGTAAGGTTACCTCGCTCAGTTGGGCCGTGGCGGGGACCGCCTGGTATTGCGCCAGCCCGGCCAGGTCATTTTCACCAAGCGCCCGGAAGTCGCCGGGAACCTCGACTATTGCTTCGTCCCGGGTTACTACGCCGCGCCTTACCTGGCTTTCGCCGGGCAGGCTATAGGCTACCAATCGCATTTAACTCTCTCCACTTCCTTTGTGGCGTATCCGCTGGCGGCCCTTGCCCGGCAATATCGCCCGACCAGACCTTGCGTTTCGCGTCAGGTACAAAAAATTAGTTAACCAGTGGTTTTAGGCTTACTTTTTCCGCTTCGAACTGCTGGGTCCACCATTTTGAGAGGTCTTTCCCGTTCAATTCTTCTTCGGGTCCGCTCAAAAGATGGCCGGTGGCGAACTGGAGCAGGTCGCTGGCGGCGCACAGAAAGACAATATTGTGGGTGGTTTTGAGCGTGTTAAGAAAATAGGGCAGGTGCTCGTTCTCACCCAGGAGGAGCAGCCCGGCGCGAGCATAAAAAGCGGCCTTGCGGCTGGCAGCCCAGGCCGACCAGCGGCGTTCCCACTCCTGGGGGCTGAGGCCCAGGGTATCTTCGGCGGGTTTGCCCCGCGCCAGGACCGCGTCGGCCCCGGTCCGTACATCGTGCAGCGTGCGTATGAGGGCCTGGGTCTGACCGGGGTCGGTGGTTACCTGGGCCAGGGTCAGGCGCTGGTAATTCTGCCCGGAGAGGCCACATTCGGCCAGGCAATTCTCAAAAAAAAGTTTTTCGTTTGGTGTGTTTAGCATGCTGACAGACCTCACCTTCTTACTGCTAGTCGTGAAGTTCCTTTTATACAGACCTGAAAGTTGTATATTGTATTTAAAAGGAATTATAGCCAACTTCCGGCCCAACGCAACCCACAAGGGGAAGCTAGAAAAGTGTTTAGTTTTCAGTTTTTAGTGTTTAGTAGTAAGGCTTGTCATTCGAGGGTTTTTTGTTATATGGAGTGTTCTACTTTGTCATTCCGACCGAAGGGGCAATCAAATTGGCGGAATCTAGCTCGAAGGGATACCTGTGGCTAGCGCCAGTAGCGAAATTCAAGGTCACCAACTTGTCATTTCGAGCGTAGCGAGAAATCTCCGGTCCGTTGGACAATATCACGGTCGTTTATGCATGGAATGGCGCTTGCCTGTTTCGTATCGCACCCGGTGAGCCTGGGGCCGAGAAAAACCGAATCTGGTATTAGAACGGGGAAAGCAATATTACTGAAATTAGGATTTAGTGAAAAGTTAACACAAAAAGAGCGGTTTGCTGGTAAAATAATGCTACCGACAGCTCAAAAGAGTAAAATAAAGCCAGCCGTTTTAAGATAATCCAGGCCGCGCCGGAACGAGGTTCTTTTGTTTTTCAGTAGTAAATTTAAACTTTTCTCCAGGCTGGTGTCTTTTATACTGGTTTGTATTCTGGCCGGGCTGTTAGCCGGTTGCACCGATCCTACAACCGCAACCCCGGTTCCACCGACAGCCGTCTTTAAACCGGCGGCTCCTACCGCAACCGCCGCCCAGGCTGTCCCACCCACCGAAGCGCCAACCAGCGCCCCGGTCTTTCTACCCACCGCGACCCCTGTCCCACCGACCTCAGATGTACCCGACCCTACGGCGACCCCCGGCAACAACTCTACGACGCCAGCCGAAAGTCAGGACCAGGCCCTGGCCGGGAATATCCCGCCCACTATCCCGGGCTTAAAAGTAAGCGATTTGCCTCTTTTCAACGGTTTGCCTAAAATACCCCTTACAAACCTTGCAGCCGCCCCGGCGGTGCCGACTCCTACCCGCAAAGCCAATTACGGCGCGAGCGGCCAGCCGAAGATAGGGGTCCAGGCCGGACACTGGATGATTGACCAGTTGCCTGACCCCCTGGCTTCGCTCCGCAGCCAGACCGGTGGGTCCGGTGGGGGTGTACGCGAGGTCGATTACGTCCTGGATATTGCTCGCCGGGTCCAGGCTAATTTGCAGGCTGCCGGTTACGAGGTGGATTTGTTACCCGCAACCGTCCCGGCGGATTATACCGCCGACGCTTTCGTGGCGATTCACGCCGATGCTTCGACTGCGGGCTCACCGAGCGGTTACAAGTTAGCCCGCAGCCGCTTTAGCCCGATTCCGAATACCGATGACGCCCTTCTCAACGCGGTTTCGAGTGTCTATGGTCCGGCGACCGGTTTTCGCTGGGACGATAATATCACCCGTAACATGAGCGGTTACTACGCTTTTAACAGCCGCCGCCGGGTTTACGCCGTCAGCAAAGGTACCCCTGCTATCATTATCGAGACGGGTTACCTGACCAGCGCCAGCGACCGCAATTACCTGGTCAACCACAAAGATGTGGTGGCGAACAGCATCGCCCAGGGTATAATAAACTTTATAAACGCGCGGCCACCGTTAGACCAGCGCGAAAAACCGTCCTCGACTACCCCCGGTGTGGTGGTCAGCCAGGACAACACACCGGTCTATGACCAACCCAATGGCAAGGCAATTGCTTATCTATCTAAAGACCAGCGCTTCGAGGTTTACGAAGTGCGCGATGATTACTACACGGTCTTTCTGCCGTATCTTAACAGGACGGCCTATCTGCGGCGCACCGACGCGACCACCACTACCGTGCCACGCTAGCTTGCTCCCCGCGTTTGGGGCGGGGATTTCCAGAACGATGGGGTTCTAAAACAATAGTTTTTGAACGTACAGAGTCAGGACAAGGAGAGGATTATTTTGGAAAATCTGGAAAAGCTAAGCCGGGAGGTATGGGGCGCTTACGAGTACCTGCGAGATACCGACCTTTCCACCGTTTCGGGTACCAGCCGTTTGCTGCGTTCGAGTAACCGCCACAAGTTGCACGACCGCATGGTGGAAGAACTGGTGGAACTACGGGGAGTGGTCGAAGGGACGCACTTTCACGAAGGTTTCGCCCACGATTTAATTCTGGAAGGCAACGAGGTCTGGTACTGGGGTACCTGCACCGCCATCAACGCAGGCATGGATTACGAAAGCCTGCTGCCGCACCGGGCTCTACAGACCGGTTACGATACCGACCCGGTGTCGCGCCCGGAACTGGTGCCGGTATTTGATAAACTTCTAAAGAAACTGGATGGCCCCCAGTCGCACGACGACGAACTGGCGAACCTGGTCCAGGTCTTTTGTCTGGTCGGGCGGGCCTGTCGCCTGAACGAAATGCCGCCGGACCGCCTGCTCGAACAGGATAAGACCGAGATGAGCCAGAAAGATTACCTGGCGAATTACTGGAAGCGCCCGGCCCCGTTGCTGAGTCGCTAAAGGCGGGCCATTGGCGGCCCGGATGTTGAGGAAATGCGGAAGAATTTAAAGTTTTTGGGGCTAATCGGGGCCGGGCTGCTCCTGGGGTTAGGACTGGCCTTTCTCACCGGGCGGTTTTCACCGTCAACTAACTCCGGTCGCCCGGCTTCGATTGCGACGCCCAACCCCAACGCGGCGGCCTCGGCCAACCCCACCGCTACTCCGCTTCCCTACCAGAATACCGGCCTGTCCAAACCACCCGTTGCCCCGGCCCACCCGGCCATCCCGACCGCGATTGGCGGCGAATATATTGCCCTGGGCGATTCCGTAGCCTACGGCATCGGCGCGCCTGACCCGAATAACCAGGGTTACGCCGGGCTTTTCTACGCTAACTACCTGAAGCGGGTCCAGCCCGACCTGCTCTCCTACCGCAACCTGGCGGTTCCGGGCGAAACTACTACCTCTTTTTTAACCAGGACCAGCGGCAAGAGCCAGTTACAGAATTTCAAAGATGAGGTTGCCAACGCCGCCAAGTCCGGCCTGCGCGTTAGCCCGGTCAGTTTAACTATTGGCGCGAACGACCTGTTAAATGTCGAAGGCAAGTCCGATACCGACCGCCAGGCCGCTCTCGATAAGTTCGATGCTAATTTCGTACGGATTCTTGATGAAATTCGCGGGCAAATCGGCCAGGCCGACCTGCTGGTCACGACCTATTACAATCCGTTAGCTTACAATACCGGCGGCAACGACATCGAATCGGATTGGTTCCGGCGTTTCGATGCGGTCATCCGGCAGCGGGTCCAGGAAAAAGGGGCGAAACTGGTCGATTTCAACGCCCCGGTGGCCGGTAAGGAAAGAGACCTGACCTGGATAACCTCTAATGACATTCACCCGACCCCGGCAGGGCATATCGTCCTGGCCCAGGCCATGTGGAAGGCTACAGGCTACGATACGACCCCACCCAGCCTGACCCTGACCTATAACCCCGTGGCCGCCAACGGCGCGGTGAATTCCAATAGCCGTCTGCCTTTTAAGGTCGCGGCCATTGATGATTGGGCCTTTGCCGCCGGGAATAGCGTCAGTGATTCGCCGGGCGCGGGCAGTCTGGCCGGGGCCTGGGTCACGCTCGATGATGGCCCTCGCACGGCCCTTTTAGCGGTGCCAATCCGCTACGCCCAGGTGACAGATGGCGGTTTGGAATATAGCTATGTTCTGGATACCACGCAATTAGCGCCCGGTAGGCACACCCTCAAATTTGAAGCCACCGACTTAGCCGGGAACACTTCTCCCCTCGAAATAAATTTTACCCAGGTTTAATTTCTAAAATGGACCAACTTTTCCCACAATCTGAACCTATTACTATTCCGGGACTGCTTTATCTGCCGGATTATCTTAACGAGGCCCAGGAGAACTATTTAAAAACTCATGTTGACCGCCAACTCTGGTTAAACGACCTCAAACGCCGGGTTCAACACTATGGCTATCGCTATAACTACAAAGCCGGGCGGTTGACGCGCAAACAGATTTTCTCGGACTGTTACCGAAGTGGGTCTTACCGCTCCTTGAGAAGATAGAGCGTGAGAAGCTAATTGAGAAGATGCCCGACCAGCTTATCGTCAACGAGTACCAGCCGGGGCAGGGCATCAGCCCGCATATTGATTGCGTGCCCTGCTTCGAGGAAACCATTTTCTCGCTCAGCCTCGGTTCGGGCTGCACCATGGATTTTACCCACACTAAAACTTCCGAAAAGACCGCTCTTTTCTTAGAACCCCGCAGCCTTCTGATTTTACGGGGCGAGGCCCGTTACAACTGGAAACATGCTATCGCTCCCCGCACGACCGACCTTTACCGGGACCACCTTTTGCCAAGGGGCCGCCGGATTTCTCTCACCTTTAGAAATATCCGCCTGAATCCATAACTATTAGTCGCCAGCCAAAGCCGAGAGTATGATAAAATGCCTGGTAATTAGAGTAAGGCAAACTGCTGCCAGGGTAGTTTGCCGGCAGGTTCAACCGTAGGTCTCACCCCTGGGTCCAAACCTTTGGCCCCGACCCTTACCTCTGGTCTATGACCCGGTTCGGCCCGGATTTTGAAACGAACATATAACACCTTGGCCCGGCCATTTACGGTCCGGCCCAACGTGATACCCAAAGGAATAATTTAGATAAATGGACGGCTGGATAGAATACCTCATCCTCATTTTCTTGATACTCGTTAACGCTTTTTTCGCGGCCAGTGAGCTTGCGATTGTTTCCTCCCGCAAGAGTCGTATAAAACAGATGGCCGAGGATGGCAGCCGCCGGGCCCGCTCGGTCCTGCGCCTGAGCGAGAATCCCAGCCGTTTCCTGGCGACCATCCAGATTGGCGTGACCCTGGCAAGTTTTTTTGCCTCGGCTTTTGGCGCGGTCAGTCTCAGCAACGCCCTGGAAAGCTTCTTTAAGGGCATCTCGTTCCTGGCCCCGGCGGCAGGGACGCTCTCCTTTATCATCGTGACCATCCTGATTGCTTTCGTTACCCTGCTTATTGGCGAACTGGTGCCAAAGACCCTGGCCGTCGGGGCCGCCGAGCAAATCGCCCTGCTGGTAGCTCGCCCTATCGAAATCCTGGCAAAGGTGGCCGCCCCGCTGGTAGCCTTCTTGACCGGCGCCACCAATCTGATTGTAAGGATGCTTGGCGGCAAACAGAAGGCCGGGACCGCCTCGGTCAGCCAGGAGGAAATCGTTTCGATGGTGGTTACCGGGCAGGAGGAAGGTGTTTTCCAGCCCCAGCAAGAAGAACTTATCCGCAGCGTCTTTGACTTCTCCGAGAAACGGGTCCGCGAGGTCATGGTGCCCCGGCCCGATATGGTGATGCTCGACGCGACCCTGACTTTGCAGGAAGCCATGCCCGAAATCCTCGAAACCGATTACTCGCGCTATCCTCTCTTTACCGATAACCGGGAAACCATTACCGGGGTCGTCTTTAGCAAGGATATTTTACGGGCCTTTGCTACCGGCACGACCCAGCGCAAATTGGCCGAGTTAGCCCGCCCGCCTTTCTTTGTGCCGGAATCGAAACACGTTTCGGAGCTCTTTGCCGACCTGCAAAAGAGCCGCAACCACCTGGCCCTGGTCGTGGATGAGTACGGTAGTGTTTCGGGCCTGGTGACGCTCGAAGACTTGCTCGAAGAAATCGTGGGCGAAATCCAGGACGAGTTCGACCACGAAGAAAGCCCTATCGTCAAAATTAGGGAGAACGAGTATCTTTTGAACGGTCGGACCTCTCTTTTCGATTTGAGCCAGGAACTCGAACAGGATTTGAGCCTGAACGAGGCGGGGGCACGCCTGGAAGTGGATACTATCGCGGGCCTGGTGATGGCCGAACTCAAACATATCCCCGAACAGGGCGAGACCGTCCGGTTGCCGGTAGAGCGCGAGGTGGTGGAAGACGTTGACGAGGAATACCGCCAGGGCCTGGCCAAACTGCCGGAAGCGGTGCTTCTGACCGTCGAGAAAATGGACGGCCTGCGCATCGAGCAGGTCCGGTTAAAAATCGAATATCCTGCCACCGCCGAAGCATTGACGGACCAGAACCCGGCCCCGTTACCGACCGATTAAGCCGCCCAGCTTTTGGTGGTCTGTAAATCTCTTTTCCAAAATGCTATAATAGCGGAAAAATCATCGTTAAACGTAGGTATGAAGGGCTAACAGGTTCGTGCGGAGTCAGGATAAAAGGCTGGTTTTTTCTAATCCCGGTTATTCGGCCCGGCTTTTTGGTCCCGGCGTGTACCCGCGTGCGACGTTTAGCATTTTAGAGATTCTGGAATCAAGGGGGAAAAAGTGAACGACGATCTGGTCGAGCAGTTGCGTGAAATTGGTCTGACCGCAAACGAAGCCAAGATTTACATAAATATGCTTGGGCGACCACTTTTCAAAGCTGCGGAAATCGCCCAGGTCGCCGAGGTGCCGCGCCCAAAAGTCTACGAAGCCCTGAGCAACTTGCTCGCCAAAGGTTTTTGCTTCCCGGTGGCCGGGACTGTGGCCCAGTACAGCGCCATCCCGCCGGAGGAAGCTTTACCGGCCTACCAGCAGCGCCAGGAGACCGAACTGGAACGCACCCTGCACGAACGCCGCGCCAAGGTCAGTAAACTTGTCGAAAAGCTGGAACCGCTTCACCAGGCCGGGCGCAGCGAAACCGGCCTCCTGCGCTATATTGATATTCTGAGCGAGCGGGGCCGCGTGACCCAGGTCGCCAACGACCTGCTCAACAGCGCCGATCGCTCCATCCTGATTTTTGAAAAAGAACCCTACGCCCAGGACCAGCGGACCCTTAACTCTTACGAAATCGCGGCCAGCCAGCGCGGCGTGGAAGTGCGCTGTATCTTTGAGGCCAGCGTCCGCAACCTTAACAACCGGGCCACGGTTTTGCGGGACGCCGGGGCCCAGGTACGCGTGGCCGACAACCTGCCCATGAAGCTTATCGTGACCGACGACCACGCCGCTATGTGCGCCTTGCGCGACCCGATTACCGGGCAGCAAAGTATTACCAGCCTTCGCATCGAACACTCCGACTTTACCCAGGCCATGCGCCTCCTGTTCGAAAGCGTCTGGCAGACCGCCCGCCCTTTCAACCTTTCTTCCGGTCACAACCAGCTTGTCAACGCGGGTAAAGACTAATATGGGGCGCCGTTCCTTTTTCGTCCTGCGATTGGGTCTTCTGTCCTCTTTGCTGTTGACACTTTCGCTCCTGCTAACGGCCTGTTCGCTCGACCGCAAAGCGGTTGAACCGACCTGGCTGACCCTGGTCACGACCCAGGAATTGCAGGATTCGGGTCTGCTGGATGTTCTCCTGCCGCCCTACGAGCAGGCTAACAATGTCCGGGTAAAACGCCTACCGGTTACGACGGCTATGGGTCTTGACTACGCCAGCAAGGCCGGAGTCGATGTGTTGCTGTTGCCGGGTGGCCCCGCCCTGGATGCCCTGGGAGGCCCGGCCCCGACTTATCCGCCTTATCAACGTGACCTCTTTCCGACCCCTACCGCCTACACCGGGCCCGGCCCTATTCCGACCCCCTTGCCGGGCAAACTCTACAACGAACGCCGCCTGGCCCTCTGGACCGAACTGGTGGGGCTTGGTCCCGCCGATAACACCTCGGATTTAACGACCCAGGTTGACGCGGCCTCTTATTTGCGGGCCCTGGTTTTGAGCGGTCAGTTGTTTTATGTCCCGGCCCCCGACCAGGAACCGGCCCTGTTCGCTACCTTGCAGGGCGTCTGGGGTCTTAAGGGTATCTATACTGCCGCCGACCGGGGGCCGAATAACAGGCTGATTGAAGCCGATGTCGAAACGGTTGTGAAAAAGGCCGCCCAGGACAAGGCTTTCACGGTCGCGCCCCTGGCGACTTTCCTTAAATTGCAGTCCGACCCGGCGGTCAAGGGCAAGCTCAAGGTCACTTTCCAGATTGATAAAACCTTTTTCGAGCCTTATGACGTGCTGGTCCCCAATAACACCCCCGATACCGACCGAAACGTTGCCCTGGCCCGGACCCTGGCCGATTACCTGACCGGCCAGCAAGCCCAGGGCCTTATAGATAAGTATATTCCGACCGGTACGGACCGTCCCATCTACCGGCCCGCTTATTACCCGGTATATGTCCCTAAAATCTAGTTTCTCCGCAAAGAGTACACAAAACCCCATCTAAAAGTTCAGTTATAGTTGTTAGGGCCGGGTGAAAAAAAAGCCTGCCAACAACCGCCTTCAAGGCATATTTTTTACCGCAGTATTTTTAAATATTAACAAAAATTTATAATGATAATTCCGCAACTATTTCCTTTCCGGCACGTTTATAAACTGTGACATCCAACTGAGCCTTTTTGAACCTAACTTAAGAGTCAAAACTAGTTGTGATTTAGGTCATACTTTCCAACAACCCGGCCTGTTAAAATATTTTACTGCCAGAGCTTTTTTTGTGGCGAGTTGTTTGGTTTACCCGGAACAATAATTTAGTCGTATACTAAGATTTTTCATACTAAAAGTGGAAGTTTAGTCGTGTTAGTTCATAATACCAGGACCAATCATTTTTATATCTCAACCCCCACCCTCTGGCTGATAACGGCATTCTTGGTGGCTTTCGCGGCGGTCTATACCGGGGTTTTTAATTCCTCGGCAGCGCCTGCTGCCACCAACCGCTACCAGACTTTCTACAGCCCGCACTACAACTATTCGATTGATTACCCGGCGGACTGGCAGGTTGTTGACCAGACCGGGCTGGGCGTTTTCTCGGCTACTTCCAAACAGCAACAACCGGTCAAACCAGACCAGGGCGGCACCAATTTCAGCCAGCGCAAAATGCTCAACGACGAATCGGTTCCGGCTGCCGGCTTTAGCAAGATTGACGTTATTGCCGATGAACTCGAAAGCCCACTGAGCGCCCAGGATTATATGCTGGCTAAAGTTGGCACGACACCCCAGGGTAAGGTAACCACCCTGAAGATTGGCGGCCAGGACGCGGTCAGGATTGATGTGCAGAGTTCGGCGGTGCTGGATAATCACACCGACAATACTATCTACTCCAATTTCTACGTCACAAACGGGAATTACGGCTATATCATCGCCGGGTTTGCCAGCCCGTCCGTCCTAAACCATATCATCAACAGCCTGACTTTTGTTAAATAATCACCGTATTACCCTCGTCCCGACGAAAGAGCCTGTCCTGAAAGACGGGTTTTTTTAATTCCAAATAAAAATCTCCCGGCTTGCCGGTCTTTAACAGACTTTCGGGCCGGGAGATTCTTTTCTAACCAGGGGCAGTTTAGCGGATACGCCGGTTGTTGTTATTGCCGTAAATATCTTTCATGCCGGGCAGCACGCCGCCAAACATGCTCGGCGGCAGTTTGTAGCCGACCAGTTTCAGTTTATCTTCGAACTTGGGCCGTAAGCCGGTCGGTTTCAACGCCCCCAACACCTTGCCGTTTTCGTCCTGCCCTTCCTCCACCCAGGTGAAGATGTCCTGCAACACGATGTTGTTTTCTTCCATGCCCTGGACTTCGGTGATGGCGATAACCTTGCGGGAGCCGTCGCGGAGACGGGCTTGCTGGACAATCAGGTTGATAGCCGAGGAAATCTGCTCGCGCAAGACCCGGATGGGTAGGTCCATCCCGGACATCAAGCACATGGTTTCGAGACGGCTCAGGGTATCACGCGGGGTGTTGGCGTGGAGGGTGGTCAGCGAACCATCGTGACCGGTATTCATAGCCTGGAGCATATCGAGAGTTTCCCCACCACGGCACTCCCCGACCACAATTCGTTCGGGGCGCATACGCAAAGAGTTCTTAACCAGGTCGCGGATTTCGACCCGGCCCGACCCGTCCACGTCCGCCGGTTTCGATTCGAGCGAAATAACGTGCCGCTGGACCAGTTGGAGTTCCGCTGCGTCCTCAATCGTGATAATACGTTCGTCATCGGGGATAAAGCTCGAAAGGACGTTTAGCAGGGTCGTTTTACCGGAGCCGGTACCTCCCGCCACGACCATATTCAACTTGGCCCGGATACACGCTTCGAGAAACATCATCATGTCCTCGGTCACGGTGCCGAACCGGACCAGGTCCTGCCAGGTCAGCGGCTTCTTGTTAAATTTACGGATGGTAATGGTTGGCCCTTTGATGGAGCAGGGCGGGATAATCGCGTTCACGCGGGAGCCATCGGGCAGGCGGGCGTCGACCATAGGCCACTTGCGGTCCACGCGGCGGCCCAGGGGCGCAATAATCCGGTTGATGACCCGCATCACGTGGTCGTCATTTTCGAAGGTGGTGTCAATTTCTTTAAGCTTACCTTTTTGCTCGATGTAAATCTGGTTCGGGCCGTTGACCATAATTTCGGTGATAGTCTCATCCGAAAGAAGCGGTTCGAGCGGGCCGAAACCGACCATCTCGGCCAGAATTTCGTCAAAAAGCATGCGCTGCTGGTCGGCGGGCAAGCTCAGTTGTAACTGGTCGTAAAAAGTCTTGAATTTCGAAGCCAGTTCGCGGATAGTCTTATCGTCGCGGGTCAGGACCGTATTCGGGCCGATACTCGACTGAATCCGCTGGACAATTTGGTTGCGGAAGTCCCGCAATTTAACTTTGTCCACCAGAACGCTCGGCAGACCCTGGCCGGGAATCACCGGAGTGCTATTGGGGCCGGGTACGGCGGTCGGCATCACCGGGGCCTGGCTGTAAGGGTTCGGCATAGCCTGGCTGTAAGGATTGCCGGTCGGGGCACTGGGCGGGCTCGGCATGGCCGGTTGCGCCGGGGATTCGGTAGGGGCGGGATTTGGTTGCCCGCCGCCAACGCGTTTTAATAACATAGGTTACAACTCCACGAAATAAGTGGCCGCCGCAGGGTCTATCAACTCCCGGCTCAACCGGGGGGCTACACCCTGATAAGCTGCGATGCCAATAATTTGTTTAAGCAGGTCGCGAGGTTGGCAGGACCTTAGTTCCCGCTTCGGCTTGATATAGTATTCTTTTAGCAAATAGACCATCCCTTCCTCGCTATAGGGGACGCCCTGTAAGGCGCAGTTCCGTTTCATAATCTCGCGGTACTCCTCGAAGGTAGGGTTATGGACCTCGATTTTATTTTGAATGCGGCGCAAGAAGGCTTCGTCCACCAGGTCTCGTGGGGCCAGGTTGGTCGAGAAAACGATAACTTCGTCGAACGGCACCTCGATTTTCTTGCCGTTCATCAGGCTCAGGAAGTCGAGTCGTTTTTCGAGCGGGACAATCCAGCGGTTGAGCAGGTCCCTGGGGCGCATCTGCTGGCGGCCAAAGTCGTCAATCAAAAACATCCCACCGTTGGCCTTTAGCTGGAAAGGCGCTTCGTAATAATGATAGACCTCGTCGTAAATCAGGTCGAGACTAGCCATTGTCAGCTCGCCACCCACTACCACGACCGGGCGGCGGCAAAGGGCCCAGCGGGTATCCACCCGGTTATCCTCGCTCGTCGGGTCGGCTTGGGCGAGAGGGTCGTTGCTGATTTCGTGAATGTTTGGGTCGAAGACCTTGATAATAAAACCGTCGGCCTCGATAGCGTAAGGGATAAATATGTCCCCGGTGAGCAAGCGGGCGATATGTTCGCTCAAAAAGGTCTTGCCGTTACCGGCGGCACCATAAAGAAAAATGGATTGGCCGGTGTTAATTGCCGGGCCAATCACTTCCATAAGGTCGTCGCTTACGACCATATCAGCCAGGGCGGCTTTCACCTGGGCCGGGACCACCCGGAGGTTGGTGATAGTCTGGACCCGGACGATACGCCGGTACTTTTCGAGCGAAACGGGGGCCGGGCCTACATAGTTGCTGCGGTTGAGAATCTCTCTTACCCGCTCCCGACCTTTGGGGGTCAGGACCCACTGGTAGGTCATCTCGCCCAGCCCTTCGCTATGGCTGATTTCGACCAGTTCGGACTTACGCAAGCTGGTCAGCACCGGCTCGACAACGCCAAAGAAAGGCAACTTCAACATATCCGAAATCCGGGTGACCGAGAGGGTAGTGTACTGGTGAATCGCCTTCATGACGAGGTCGCCGATTAGCTGAGGCGAAATATCGGTGTCGGCGACGCTGGTGGGGGCTGGAAGTAGGCCCTCGACCTGTTTCAGGCGAATGTTGTTGGTGCTGTAGTTGGCTATAGTCATAAGGCGGTGCTTCTTTCGCTCAATTAGTAGATAGCTCGATTATAGCTTAACAACGCCGGAATTTACAATATGCTCAGCCCAGGACCGTATCCTTTTCCAGGACCGTGTCATCCTCGATTGCCACCTGGCGGTCGGTCGGGTTGCTGACTTTTACCTGTTCGCGGACAACGATGTTGCGGCCAAATAATATATCACCTTCCACCTGGAATTTTTCACAGCCGGTAAGCGAAGGTGCGCCTTGCGGGAAGCGTTTTTGCAAGTCGTATATAAATTTATAATGCCTGGAGTCGAGTTGGACAATGGGAAGATAGTAACGGTTTTCGGGGTTAATCACGATATTGCTTTCAGGAGTCAGTAAATAGGCATCCGACCACAAAACCAGTAGGTCCGAGGTTAGTTTGACCGGGGCGAAGCGGGTCCGGGGTACCCTCAGAGCGCCCGCGCCTTCGAAGATTTCGATGGCTGCGCCCATGGCCGTTTCGGTCTGGTAGACTTTGGGGGAAGCGCTATCGCGGGGGTCAAGGGTCTTGCTGTTACGGATAAGCGGCAGCTTCAACACATTCTGGCTGCGGTTGAGGGTCTCGCGCAGGCTGGGCAGGTGCAGCCAGATACTATTGGTGTTGAAATAGCGGTGCCGTTTGATGTCGCTAAAGGCTTCCATTGCTTCGGGTGGGGTCTGGGCGACCTCGCGCAGGGCCAACCGTCCGTCTTTGCGCCGGGCCAGGTGACCGCCTTTGCTGTCTGCCGGGGTCCGGTCGGCGGCTTCCATTAAAAAGGGCAGTTTTTCCTGGGCGAAATAACCCAGGATATTCTGGTCAAGGGTTGCTCCCAGGTTATCGGCGTTCGAAACGAAGGCGTATTCGTAGCCGCCCGCCAGCAGCTTATCCAGCATTTGCGAGGTTTGCAGTGAGGTGTAAATATCGCCATGACCGGGCGGGCACCAGGCCAGGTCGGGAGTGGGCGCGTTTTCGACCGCCTCGAAATTACCCTGCAATACTTTGGGAACCTTGTTCTGGATAAAGGCCAGGCCGGTACCGGTATCAAGGTCGGGGTAGCGGTCCAGGGCAGCGATAGTATCGGCGTGGGTATTAAAACTGTTCATGAAAATCAGGGGCACCGGTTGCCCGCTATTTTCCCGTAAGTTCAGGACTTGCCGGGCGATAATATCGAGGAAAGAGAGGCCATCTTTGACGGTCAGGAGCGATTTAGCCTTGTCGAGCCCCATGCTGGTGCCGAGCCCGCCGTTTAGTTTGATTATGACGGTATGGGCCAGGGCTTGCCGCCCGGCGTCGGCGTAGCCTTCCAGTTGTTCGGCGTCGGGCAAGTCTTCCAGGGGGGTTATGGTTTCCTCGCCCATCATACCGGTCTGCCCGGCCAGCAGTTGCGAATAATAATATTTAAAAGTATCAATCGCAATCGGTTCGACCCCTTCCGCCACCATTTGTCTTTCGAAAGGCGCGAACCGCTCTTGCAGTTCGGCTTCGGAAATATGTGTCTCCATCATACATTACCCCCTATAAGCGTTAAATTGTTGCCCATAAAGGGCCCGAAACAACTTTTACTGTACTAAGAAAAATACAAATTTTAATTAGTTATAAAAGAAAATCTTCCGAAAGTCTCTGGCCCTTTCGGGTTAATTTTAGGGTGAGATTTACGGTTGCCTTAAACCCGGTTCAGCAGTCCCGCGTCTATGGTAATAACCTGGCCGGTGATGCTTTCGTTTTTAGCCAGCATCGTATATACCGCTGCCGCATCTTCAATTCCGGTGTGGCGTTGTAAAAGGGCCCTTTCGGCATTCCGCAGGATTTGTTCCTCCGACCAGTTGGCGGCCCAACGAGTATGCAAAAAGCCCGGCGCGACCGTGTTAACCCGGATGTCGGGCGCAAGGGCCACCGACAGGCAGCGCGTGAGATGTATCATGGCCGCCTTTGAGACGGAATAAGGAAGGCTGCTTCCGGCAGGAGCCAGCCCGGCAATGCTGCTGGTATTTATAATCTGGCCGCCCCCGCTTCGCCGCATTATTGGTACGGCGGCTTTAGCCGCGAAAAAGGCTGAGCGCGCGTTGACATCCATGAGTTCGTCCCAGATTTCCTCGGTCACCGCCTCAAGGTCCGGGAAAGGTATAAAATGGGTCGTCCCGGCGTTGTTGATTAAAAGGTCGAGCCGCCCGAAGGTGCGGTCAACCTGCTCCAGCATAGACCGGATTTCGGCGGTATTGCCGACATTGGCCTGGAAAGTGGCCGCTTTGACGCCGTGTTTTCTGACCTCGGCGGCGGCTTCCTCGGCGTCCTGGCGCGACCGGGAATAGTTGATACCTACATCCATGCCCTCGGCGGCCAGTTGTAAAGCGATCTCACGACCCAACCCGGTCCCGCCGCCGGTAATGAGCGCCACCTTATTTTTAAGTTCCATGAACTCACCCTTTCCCCTATAAAATTTTTCTAATACGCCGGGTAAATTTTGCGGGCTAAAAATAACAAAAAAGGAATAACTTTGTCAAAAGACCGGTTATTCCTTTTCTGATTCGGGCCTGAAAGGTTCTTTTCGGGTTTTAGCGGAAACGGTAGACAGTCCCGCCGTTACCCTGTAAGGCCACGTAGAGCAAGACTACTTCCAGGATGACCAGGGCCGGGACCGACCACCACTCCATCGCCAGGTCTTGCAGGCGATAGCTAACGGCCTGGGCCCCTGCCCCAATGGTCTTTTTGACTTGCCAGGGCGAGAGGAAATAGCCCAGGAACAGACCCGTAACGAGGCCGCCGATGTGGGCCATCTGGTTTACCTGGGGAATACTGAAGGTAATCACGAAGTTTATCCCGGCGGTAATGAGCAAGCCGCGCAGGTTGGCCTGGCCCCAGGCCCCGAGTCGGTCCCGGTTGCGGTAGAAGAAGGCAATCAAGGCCCCTAAGAGACCGAAAATGCCGCCGCTGGCCCCGACCGACGGGACCGGGTTGACCAGCAGAGTCAGGACATTGCCGCCGATGCCGGTCAGGAAGAAAATCAGCAGGAAGCGCTTTGAACCCATCAACTGTTCGACTTGCATGCCCAGCGCGTAAAGGGCCATGCCGTTAAAAAGGATGTGCAAAATCCCGGCGTGCAAGAACATCGAAGTAACCAGCCGCCACCACTCACCGTTGGCAACGCCCTGGAAGGTGAGCATCCCCCACTGTTCCACCGGGTCGAGCCGGTTTCCCATAATGTCGCCGCCGCCTGTAATCAGTTGCCCGACGAAGAAGACCACGATAATACCCAGGATAATCTGGGTCCAGCGCGGCACCTGGTTCATGGTCGCGCCCAGGATAACCCGGCGGGGTTGGTTGGTGGTCGGGGCGGCGTTTGGCGTATAAGAATTGGTAGTGGCGGAATTGGTATAGGAATAGGAACTGCCCGCCGTCTTGTAGGCCGGTTCGGGTGCAGGCGTAGCCGAGCGATACACACCGCTATAGGGCGACTGGTAAGGGTTCGCGGTTTGCTCCGGGTTTTGGTTCTGGTTTGACCCCAGGTCTGGCCCCTGGTTTTTGATATAAGGGTTTTGATAAGAATTCCCGGAAGTGGAAATTCCGCCAAACGGGGTCGAGTTTGCTCCACCGGGGGTGGGCCAGGCCGGGATATAGTCGCCAAAAGAGTTAGCAGGTGGCTGGGGATAAGCCGGGTCTTGCGCCGGACCGGAAGCCGTTTCCCTGGGCCGTAAATAGGGATTAGCCGGTCGCGAATACTGGTTATCGGGATTAGGTTCTTCGGAAGGATAATTGCTATTGTTGTTTTGATCCACAGCTTGTGCCGTTCTAGCTTTTAATAGCTTTTATAATTTGTAGATTAAACCGAGCGAGAAACTTTTAATCCCGCCTCTTTATCTACGCCGGGCCGGGCTTAAGGTTGCGTCATAAAAAAAAAGAGTTGATTAAACCGGCAAGCGTAACACGGGGGACGAAATCAAAAGGTGGTCTGACTTAAAGAGGAACCGTTATGACGATGCATAGGCCCCCCTGGGACAGGTTGTTCAGTTCGAGGGTGCCGCCCATCCATTCGGCTCTCTCAACCATCCCAATCATGCCAAAACGGGGCCGGCCATCTTTGCCCCGCCAGGTCTGAGTAATATAGTGTTTTTTATTATTGGGCAGGTTGATGGTCTCCTGCTCTTGCAAATAGGATAGCAGTTCCGGCTCCAACCCCCGCCCGTTGTCCCGGATTTCCATGCGTAGATTGCCGTTGATTTCGATTTTTAACCAGACCTGGTCGGCCTGGCTGTGCCGCTGGACGTTTTCGAGAGCTTCTTCCAGGATTGCCATTATCTCGTAAACAAGGTTGGAGTCGAGGTTTTCGTCCGAGCCGGACGTTTCGAAATGGGTCTGGGAGTTGTAGGCAATCTGCCAGCGTTGCAGGTAGTGGGAGACCAGGTTGAAAAGGGGTTCGTTATAGCCCTGGCGCAAATCGAGGATGACCTCGCGGAGTTGCTGGCCTTCCGAATGGCAAATATCGCGGATAAAAACAGCTTTGTCGTGGGCGGGACTGTTTTCGGGAATGGCCTGGGCCAGGGCCCCGGCGCTGTACTCAACGCCAAGCAGGGTTTTGGCGACCCCATCGTGCAGTTCGCGGGCCAGGCGGGTGCGTTCTCTTTCACTGACCAGCAGTTCAATCCGGGCCCGGCTGGCCTGGAGTTGTTGTAATTTGTCGCTAAGGGCCAGGTTGCTCCAATTGAGTGAGGTCACCAACCGCAAAATAAACATGGCGCTGGCCCCGACCAGCAGGAAAATCCCCAGGGTCAGCAAAATGCTCGGAATGGTCAGGGAGGTGAGGGGCCGCCCCATGGCGAAATCGTTAGAAAGGTAATAGGAAACAGTAGCAAAGAGGCTTATTGCTATCACCCCACCCCAGCCGTAAATCACCGCCGCCAGGGCAATCGTAATATAGTGTAATTCGGTTATGGGTGCCGCCTCGATAATCCAATAGTCGGCGAACCCGATTACAATTTCCAGAACGACAATTAAAACGGCTATTAAAGCTCTACGAGCCTGCAACCAGCCGATAACTTTAAATGCTCGTTGCGCAAAGGACAATGCCCGCACCTCTTGCTTTTAGAGTAAGTTGTTACTCCTATTGGTACCCATTGGCACTCAAATTAGGTCTTAAGGCCCTTTTGATACATGTTATACTATTTATAGCACAGGCACAAGTGGCCTGTGTTTGTATATGTTCACAGGTAGTTAATAATAACCGAGCTTTATTACTATATTGCCTGAAGGTATCCTTCCAAGTTATTTTTATTCAAAGGTATTTCTATGAGCCAATCACCTTCGGCGGAGGCGCAAACATCTCCGCCCAGGCCGGTAAATACTCGAATAATCATCATTGATGATAATTTTGTAATGCGCAGCGGTCTGCGCAGCGCCCTGGAACTGGAACCCGGCTTTGAAGTGCTGGCCGAAGGCGAGAATGGCCTGGACGCGGTCCGGCTCTCCCAGGAACTGGCTCCTGATGTTATCGTGATGGATTTTCGGATGCCCAAACTGGATGGAGTAGGTGCGACCCGCCAGATTATCGCCGGGCGGCCTGAGGCCAAGATTGTGATTACGACCTGGAACGAGGAACCTCAAACACTGGTGGAGGCAATTATTGCCGGGGCCAAAGGCTATCTCGTCCACGGGCGTTTCAGCCTGCCGGAACTGGTCGCGGCGGTCCGGGCCGTCCGGGATGGTGGGGCTTTAATCACCCCGTCGCTGGCCCCGGTGCTGCTCGACCTGGTCAAGAACCAGACGGTCCCCTCCACCGCTCCGGCCAAGCCGGAAACGCCCGGCGAGCCTGCGCCAAAGGACGTTATGACCGAAAATCTCCTGACCCGGCGCGAACGCGACATCCTCGAACTGGTCCAGCAGGGCAAAAGCAACCGGGAAATTGCCGAGGCCCTGATAATCGAGGAAAAAACAGTTAAGAATCACATTAATAGTATCTATTCGAAACTGCACCTACGCAACCGTTACGAGGCAATTACCCTGCGTTCCCGGCGCGGGCATACCGCTTGAGCTAGAAATTAGGCCCCCCTCTAAAAGTTTTTTGGGTCTGTGGGCCGTTTCTTTCAAGGTTAGAAAATAGTATTCTAATAGTGCTATCAAGATGTTTTCAAGATAGCGTTATAAATTACCCAACTACATTTTACTTACTCCTATATCAAGAGCAAAGCTGAGCCGATACAGCTTTGCTCTTTCATTTTCATAACCTTTTCTTTCTATCTTTACCCATTCCACCCCACCTGTGCGACAGCCAGCACCCAACTTGTTTCTAAATCCCCAAAAGGTACTCTATAAAGTCAGCCTCAAATGCTGTAAAGTGCCTTGTAAACTTGTCTGGTTAAGCTACAATTGGCAGGATAGACCTACTCAAAAATTTAACCGGTCTTTCGGTTCACCCATGAAACCTATCGCTACCGAGAAAACCGAATCCACCGAAATTAGCCCGGATTCTACCCCTGAGGCTTCTTCGCCTACCCCTGCCAACCCTGAAAACCCTGGGCCTTCCGGTTTTCGCTATACCCGCCTGGCTGTGATTCTGGCTGTCGTCTGGGTCGTGGTAATCGTGGCGGTCTGGTTCGGGCGTCACCCTCTTTTTGACGTGGAATTTCCGCTCTATCCTGCCGAGATAACGGGGCGTATTGCCGGGGCTATCGGTGGTATGCTGCTCGACCTCGTTCTGCTGGCGCTCTGTACGGTGGGTTCGATGGCGCTGGGCCGCTGGTTGGCGCACTGGTTCTGGCCGGATTTGAAGGGGTTGGAAAGGTTCATCTTCTGGTCCGGTCTTGGTTTTGGTAGCAACATGCTGCTGATACTGGGCCTGGGCCTCCTGGGAGGCGTCAACCCGGTCGTCGCTTACGTGCTCCTGGCGCTCGAACTGTTTTCGCTCTGGCCTCTGTGGCGAAATAATTCCCCGGTCATGGCCTGGCGAAGTCTTTCAGGCTACTTAAAAGAAGGCTGGCGCGGGACAAGCCGATGGGAAAAGGCCCTGGTCTGCTGGCTGACAGGCGCGGCGGTTTTAACCCTGTTTGTCTCACTGGCGCCGCCCCTGGCCTGGGATGCCCTGATGTATCACCTGGAGGGGCCCAAACAGTACATCGCCGCCGGGCGCATTGAAGCGCTGCCCCGATTGGGCCAGGCCAGTTTTCCTTTTGGCATGGAGATGCTTTTCACCTGGGGGATGCTGCTGCACGGGGACGGCCTGGCCCAATCCTTTAGCTGGCTTTTCGGCCTGTTAGGGGCGGGGGCGATTTATGTTTTCGCCCAACGCTTTTTCACAAAATTCACCAATCCGCGCCCGGTCGGTCTGCTTGCGGCGGCCCTCTATCTTTCGATACCTCACGTCTGGCTCTTGATGACCTGGGCTTATACCGACCTGATGCTCAGCTTCTATTCTTTGCTGGCCTTTTACGCCCTCTTGCTGGCCTTGTCGGGTGCCCCAACAGTCTCGCAGGTGGCCCGTTACGCCGTCCTGGGTGGTGCAATGGCCGGGATAGCCTGTAGTGGCAAGTATTCGGTGGTTACGGCGGCCTTTGGTGTCCTGGTGGGGGCGCTGGCCTTTGGCGGAATGGCGCGACCTCGCCCGTCCTGGCGCAGCATCTTTATAATGGTAGTCGGTTTTGGTATCGCCGGGACCATCAGTTTCGCTCCGTGGCTCTTGCGCAACATCTTTTTTAGCGGCAACCCCTTTTCCCCGCTCTACGGTGGTATCAAGGGCTGGGACCCGGAAGAAGTCGGCTTCCTGAACGGGGCCTATGGGCATGTCTCGCTGGATATAGGGGTCGTGCTGGGCCGTCCCTTTGGAATGGCTTTGCTGGGCCGCGACGGTGGCCTCTACGATTCGACCATCTCGCCGCTTTTCCTGGCGCTTCTCCCGCTCGGCGTCTGGGCGGCGTTTCGTGAAAGGGTCGTGGCTTCTCTCTGGCTGGCGGTCGGGGTGACTTACCTGGGCTGGCTGTTTGGAATTGCCCTCAGTGACGCCGCCGACCATACCCGCTTGCTGCTGCCGGTCTTTCCCTGGCTTGCTTTAATCACGGCTTACGGCCTGCTCGACTTTTTCAAGACGGTACGGGCCGACAAGGCGAAACTCTTGCGGGCGGTGGGGGTGCTGGTGACGGGCGGGTTCCTGGCTGCCAGTGGCTTTTTGCTGCTCCTGTTTTTCGTGGCGAACGACCCTATCCCCTATCATTTCGGTTTTCAGACCCGCCAGGAACGGCTGGAAGACCAGCTTGGCAGCTACGAGCGGGCGGTCAACTTTGTCAATACTCAACTACCCGCCAACGCCGACCTCTTTATGTTTTTCGAGCCGCGCGCTTATTATTTCGACCGGGTCCACTCGGCGGACCACAACGACGGCGGCCAGTTCTTTACCCTGATGGACCACTTCCACACTCCCCAGGCAGTCTATGACGAACTCCGGCGGCGCGGCGCGACCCATATCCTCGTAAACGAAAATCTTTTGCAGTTTCTACTCAACACACCCACTTACCGCCTTATTGACGAGGCAAAAGCAGGACGCCAGCTTCTTGACGACCTGCAAAGCCAGGGCTATTTCGAGCAAATCTACCGGGAAACCGGCTTCTACACTGTCTATAAATTGAAGTCATAGAAACGCCGGAAGCAATCAGTCGAAAGGCAACCCCTGGTTATTGTGGTAAGACCAACTTCCCCTCCCTTCGTTAGACCATCCGGTAACCAGAGTTTCCCAACCGCTACCGCCGTGCCCGCTTCCCCCGATTGGATTTACGTTTAACAGGGAATTTATATAAAACTAAAACACCCCCTGTAAATGTTGGGGGTGTTTTTATTTGGTTCGAGTCAGGAAGCTGGTTCTTCCTCAACCACCTTGTAGCGTTTTTTGAGCTTGTCGATGTTGTACTGCTTGACTTCGGCCAGGGTTACGCCCAGCACCTGGCAAAGTTCATCCAGGTACCAGACCAGGTCCCCGATTTCCTCGACCAGTTTCTCACGGTCCAACGCCCGGCCATGAAAGATGTACTTCTTGATAGGCTCGGTGATTTCGGATAGCTCGCCCGCCATACCGATGGTCGCTTCGAGCATCCGGCGGCCCTCGGCGTCGCCGTGTAAAGGAGAGTCAAAATTACGGGTGCGGCTGGCTAATCGCTGATAAGTCTGGTCGTCCATGGGCTTTGCTCTCCTCTTGTTTTTATCTGCAGTTGAATAATCGTTTATACTACCGATTATACAACATGGCGCGCCGGATTTGCTCAATAGCTTTTGTCACCGGGATGTTGCGGGGACAGGCGTCCGTGCAGTTATACACAGTGCGGCAGCGGAAGACCCCTTCGCCCTCGCCCAGGATACTCAGGCGTTCGGCGGCTCCCTGGTCTCGGCTATCGAAGATAAAGCGATGAGCGTTTACAATCGCCGCCGGGCCGACAAAGTCCGGGCCAGCCCAGTAGGGCGGGCAGGAACCGCTACAGGCCCCGCACAGGATACACTTGGTCGTCTCGTCGAAAATCTCGCGGTCTTCGGCGCTCTGGTAGCGTTCGCTGCTGGCCGGGGCGTCCTCGTAGTTGATGAGGTACGGTTTGATGGATTTGTACTTCTCGAAGAAGGGGTCCATATCTACCACCAGGTCGCGCAGGATTCTAAAACCAAGCATCGGCTCAATCTGGATTTTCTTACCGGCATCTCCGCCCACGTCGCGCACCAGCACCTTACAGGCCAGGCGGTTGCGCCCGTTGATACGCATTGCGTCCGAACCGCAGACCCCGTGCGCACAGGAGCGCCGGTAGGTCAGGCTGCCATCCTGGTACCATTTGATACTGTTGAGAACATCCAGGATACGGTCGAGCGGGTCGGCTTCGACCGTATAAGTTTCGAAGTGCGCCTTTTTATCCTTTTCCGGGTCGTAGCGCAAAATTTTTACTGTAACCTGAGTAGCCATTTACTCTTGCTCCTCTACCGTTTAACGTTAAACGTCTTTTAGTCTAACGCTTCTTAGTATTTTCTTTCTTTGGGCTCGAACCGGGTAATGACTACCGGCTTATAGCGTAATTCTTTGACCCCGCCGTTCTCGGCCCGGTAGGCCAGGGTGTGGGCCAGGAAGTTCACATCGTCGCGTTTCTCAAAATCGTCGCGGAACTGGGCCCCCCGGCTTTCCTTGCGTTCGAGCGCGCCTTTGGTGGCCGCTTCGGCACATTCCAACAGACAGCCGAGTTCGAGGGCTTCCATCCGTTCGGTGTTGAACTTCGTGCCGGTATCCTGCAACCGCAACCGCCCATAGCGTTCGCGCAACTCTTGCAGCTTGCCCATCTGGGCCGTGAGGCCGGTTTCGTTGCGGACAATACTGACGTTATCCTGCATGCTGTTTTGCAAGTCCTTGCGAATGTCCCCGGCGATTTCGGTGCGTTTGCCATCACTGGCCCCGGCGTTGACGAAACCGAGCAACTCTTTCGAGCGGGCTTCGTGGTTGGCGGGCAGGCTTTCCCAGTCATTTTGCTGGCAGTATTCGGCGGCTTTCAGACCGGCCCGTTTGCCAAAGACCACCAGGTCGACCAGCGAGTTGGTGCCGAGGCGGTTGGCCCCGTGGACCGATACGCAGGCCGTTTCCCCGGCGGCGTAGCAACCCGGCAGGACAGTTGCTTTTTCGTCCAGGATGACCTCGCCGTCAATGTTGGTCGGAATACCACCCATCGCGTAGTGCGCGGTCGGCTGAATCGGCACGCCCTCTTTGTAGGGCTCGACGTGCAGGTAGGTCCGGGCAAAGTCGGTGATGTCGGGGAGCTTGGCGTCAATTACTTCTTTGCCCAGGTGGTCTACGTGCAAGTAGACATAATCTTTGTTCGGTCCGGCCCCGCGTCCTTCCTTGATTTCCTGGTAGATAAAGCGGCTGACCATATCGCGGGGGGCCAGGTCTTTTAGGGTCGGGGCGTAGCGTTCGCAGAAGCGTTCACCGTTGACGTTGCGCAAAATACCACCTTCCCCACGGGCCGCCTCACTGAGAAGGATACCAATACGGTACAGCCCGGTCGGGTGGAACTGGTACATTTCCATGTCCATGAGGGGGATACCGGCCCGGTAAGCTACCGCCATGCCGTCCCCGGTGCAGGCGTGGGCGTTCGAGGTGACCCGCCAGGCCCGGCCAAAACCGCCGGTTGCAAAGATGACCGCTTTGGCGTGGAAAGTATGGAGTTCGCCGGTCTTGATTTCCAGGGCCGTAACGCCCACGCAGCGCCCGTTGTTAATAAGGAGGTCCATCACGTGATACTCGTTGAAGAAGGTCACGTTCTCCTTGATGCCCTGTTGGTAGAGGGTTTGTAAAATCATGTGGCCGGTGCGGTCGGCAGCGTAGCAGGCGCGGCGGACCGGGCCTTCGCCATAGTTGCGGGTGTGACCGCCAAAGCGGCGCTGGTCAATCTTGCCTTCGGGGGTGCGGTTGAAAGGCAAGCCCATGTGTTCCATTTCGATAATGCGCTCGATAGCGTCGCGAGCCAGCACCTCGGCGGCGTCCTGGTCGGTCAGGTAATCTCCCCCTTTGACCGTATCGAACATGTGCCATTCCCAGTGGTCTTCTTCGGTATTACCGAGGGCGGCGCAGATACCTCCCTGGGCGGCCCCGGTGTGCGAACGGCTGGGATAAAGCTTGGTGATACAGGCAATATTGGCCTTGCCCACCAGTTGGAGGGCTGCCATCAGGCCCGCGCCACCGGCTCCCACGACCACTGCGTCAAATTTGTGGTACATCAGCTTATCTCTCCCTTAAATTTCTAGCGTGTTATTTGGCGACGGATTGAATCTGGGGCTGGAAAGTAAGAATAACCTGGGCCCCCAGCACGATAAATAAAATGCCGACTACATAGAGTGTCGTCACCGCAAACGTCCGCCAGCCGCGTGAGTGGACATAATCGTAGATGAGGACGCGCGCGCCGTTGAGACCGTGCGTCAGGGCCAGCACCAGGAGCATTATGTCAAAAGTGCGCCACAACGGCGAGGCCCAGCGTTGAACGATAAAATTATAATCAATTACGTCTACATTGTTGAGAAGATGCATAATCAGCAGGTGAATCAAAGCAAAAAAGAGGAGCAGAATCCCGCTAATGCGAAAGAAATACCAGCTAAAAAGCTCAAAGTTGCCGGTGGGGCGAGGCCGACCGCCGCTTCGCGTCCAGCGCCGGGTTGTCCTGGCTACAGGGTCTGGATGGGTGTGTTGGGTGGTCTTGGTTTCGGTTGACATTTTAAGATTTCCCTTCTAAATGAGCTGGAAATGGCGGTTTAGGCCGGAAAAGTCGGGTTACTTGAAAAAGACCGGTTTGAGCATGAAAAAACCGGCCGGTAACCACACCACAAAGAAAGCCACCACCGTAATCTGGACCAGGGTCTTATGATGGTCTACTGCCTTATCCCAGAAATCCATCAGAATAAGCCGGATGCCGTTAAAGCCGTGATAGAGAACCGCCCCGACCAGAACCCACTCCAGCACCCGGAAGGGTGGGTTTTTGTAGAGGAAAAGTAATTCATTGTAGTAGTCGGCTCCGAAACCGACCAGGTACGTATCGGCAATGTGGAGAAATAAAAAGCCCAGGATACCTACGCCGGTCAACCGGTGTAATATCCAGAGCCACATGCCGGATTGGCCTCGATACATAACAGATCCCTCCTCCTTGAGCTATTTATTTTCAAGGTTTTTGACGTTAGACAGAGCGCCTTTTTGCTTATATCTTATATAAGGAAATTACTTTCGAATTATTTCATCATTAACTCAGTATGTGATAATTATAACACTCACTGCCTCGGCCTTGCAAGGCAATAATCCCCTGGTACGGCGGTGCCAGGGGATTATTCTTACATATCAATGGGATAAAGCCAGGTTATAGTTTGGACCTATAGTTGGACCTTAAAAGGCTCTCAGGTCGCTAAAGTCATGTTCAGCCGGGCGCTGACTTTTTCCAGGTTGACGGCAGTTTTCGAGACGTCGGTACTGCCACTGGCCGTTTGCTGGGCGATAACGCTCAAACCCGAAAGGGCGTTAAGGACTTGCTGGTTGGCGGTGCGTTGCTGCTCGGTCGCGTTCTTGATGACGCTGCTCAACTCCTGCATTTTCTGGGCGCTACCACTGATGCTGCAAGCCTGGTCGTGGGCCTGTTCGGTCAATTGGCGCATTTCCTCGATAACCATCCCGGCCCGGGCCGCGACTTCTTCCATCTCCTGGGCTTTCTCGAAACCGTCCTGGGCCGAAGCGACCGCCTCCCTGGTTACTTCCTCGATTTCGTGAACAATCGTAACGACTTCTTTACTGGCCTGGCTGGAGCGGGCCGCCAACTCTTTTACTTCGTGGGCAACCACCCCAAACCGTTCGCCGAACTCCCCGGCCCCGGCAGCTTCGATGGCCGCGTTGAGCGAAAGGAGGTGGGTTTCGGCGGAGATTGACCCCAGCAAATCGAGAATCCGGCGCATTTTCTGGTGGCGTGTAGTCAGGTCGTTCATTGTTTTTAAAAGTTCCTGGTAAAGATGGCCGACCTGGCCGCTAACCGCGACAGTTTGACCAACCGCCTCTCGCCCTTTTTCGCTCTGGTCCGAGGTCTGGGCAGTAGTCATCTCAATCTGGCGACTTTCTTTAGTGATGGTTTCGGCGGCCTCACGAACCTGCTTCGCCAGTTCGGTGATGTTCATCGCGGTTGACGAAAGCTCGCTCATGGACGAATTTATTTGAATAACGGTCCCGACCTGCTCCTGGCTTCCCTGGGCCTGTTGCCCGGCGGTGTTTTTCAAGAGTCCGACCAGGCTAAGCACTTCCTGGCTGGCTTCCTGGCTATTTTTTTGGCGCTGTTCAATAGCATTATTAGCCACCCGCAACTGGCCGAGGGCCTTTTCGACCTCTTTGCTCTGGCCGAGAATGGCCCGGATAGTGCCAAAGGCCACCAGGCCGCCCAAAAGCAGGGTTCCGGCCAGCACAGCCAGGGTGATAAGTTTGTGGAGGTCGGCATCGGCTTCGGCCTGGGCTACGCCGCTAGTGGCCCGGTCGGTCAGGTCGTTGCTTAAATTGGTGCTGTGCAGGACCAACGCGTCTTTGATAGGGGCGATTTTGATAGTCCAGTCGGAAACCGCCTCGTTAAAGTCGTAATTTTTAACGGTGGCGATAGCTTCGGTGTAAAGGCCGCTCAATGTTTTGTGCTGGTCGGCGATACTATTCATCTGCTCGCGTTCGGTGGGAGTCAAATCGGCCTTGAGCAGGGCGGGGATTTCGGTCTGGTCAATGGCCGTATTGATTTGCAGGAAAGTATCTTCGATGGTGAGGGTTTTACGCACTAATAAATCGGTGAAAGCCAGGGCCTCGGCCCGGATGGAGGCCAGCAGCGCGGTTGCATCCGAAGCGGTCATATCATATTGCCGGGCCACGGTCAGGTCAGCCTGATAAGTCGAAAAAGCCAGGCGGGCCGTGCCTGCCATGACCAGAAAAAGAATCATGACCAGGAAAAACCCTATTATTAATTTATCCCGGATACTAAAGGTGAGATTTTTAAATCTCCACTTCACTAACGCCATTGTTTTCTCCCACTGAAGCCTGGATTGGTTTATTTTATCTTATTGTGGTTTGTTGAAAAGAAAAAATAAATAAGTAAAAACTCCTATGATTAAATGCATAGGGATAGGAATAAAATCAAACGATACAACCCTTAATTCGTTTAATTCAAAGAAAATTAACTGGAAATGGCGTATTGGAAAATGGTTTAGCCGTTCTCGCGGCCCAGGTAGACCAGCCAGTCGCCGCTGATTTCGAGGTTTTTCTCGTCCAGGTTATTAAGAATATCTGCGCCGCCATGGTAGACCCAGGCCCGGACTTTGCGGGGCTCCCCGGTTTCATCCCGGATGACGGCTTCGCGGACAACCCGCATATACCAGCCGGTATCGGTGGTCGGGTCGTATTGTTCCAGGCCGTCCAGGTCGCGGGTGACAGCCTCATAAAGTTCAGGTTTGGGATAGACCAGGTTGCCGTTGATACGGCTACCGTCCTCGGCGTCGGTAACAAAAGGAAATTCGTCAATAAACATCCGGTGGTTGGGCAGTACCGCCGGGATTTCCTCAATGGTCCGGCCCTTTAGAAAGCGCTCCCAGTTGTTCTCGCCGGTCCGTAACGTGCCATACACGAAAAAAGGTAGTTTTTCCATATCTTTCCTTGAGTAGTCAGGGGCTCATAGCCCATCATCGGTAGTCAGTAATGAATCTTGTCTTGCAGGTTAGTGTTAAAGTCGAAAGGCTTGCCAGGCTTTTATTTTTGTCCGAGTTAATAAGTGTTCCAGGGCTGAAAAAGTAGCAGGCATTTTCTTACTGACTACTGCCCACCGATTACTGACTACTAGTTCACCCAATCGAAGCCGGAATGTGCGCCCCGGTCCGAAATTTTTACCAGGTTGGTGCCATCGCTGTTAATCGAATAGAAACCCTGTCCGGCCAGGAAAGCAATCTTTTTACCGTCATTGGACCATGCGGTCATAGGCTGGTCCTCGAACAGACTGGTCAGGCGTTTGAGGCCGGTGCCGTCCGGTTTCACCAGCCAGACATCGTAAGGGACGCCATGCGCTGCCGGGGCGTTAAGGCTTTTCGGGTTTGCGCCAAAAGGTAACAACCCGGTCATGCCCAGGTTGAACCCAAGCGGGTTGCCCAGAGCGGCATTGTTTGAAGCCTGGCCAGAGGGAGTAGCGGTCGGGCTGGCATAGGGGTTGATGTCCGGCCCACCCGCTGCTGCGAAGGAAATCCACTGGCCGTCCGGGGAAGGTTGCGGGAAGTAGATCCCGATAAAGCCTAATTCTTTGGTTAAAAGGGTTTTGACCTCTTTGGTCTGCAAGTTCATGATTTGCAGGCTCGTTTCGTAGGTGCCGGTGCTTGCCATGACATGGGTATAGATTACCGACTTGCCGTCCGGCAGCGGGACCGGTTCACGGGCGTCATCGGCCAGTTTTTCGCGAGTGCCGGTCGCCAGTTCCAGCCGGTTAATTGTGATGGCTTCCCCGACAATATTCTTCTCGCTGTCGCGCCGGGGCACTCTTGAACTGAAATAGAGGTATTTGCCGTCTTTGGACCAGGCGGGATGGTCGAGGAAGCCCTGCGGTTCGTCCCGGTTGATAAGCAGTTTATCTTCGCCGGTCTTAAGGTCGAGGACGTGAATATCCTGCCCGATAACGATGTTGCCCTGGGTCCCTTCGGGCTCCGGGCTAAAGGCGTAGGCCATTTTGGCACCATCGGGTGAGATAGCCGGGGATTGGGCTATCGCCAGGGGAGTGGCCTTGGTAAGTTGTTTGCCGCCGAGGTCTTTGGTCGTAATCGGCGGGACACCCGGCGTCCCGGCGCCGCTCTGCCAGATGTTGTTTTCTTTAACCCAAAAAATCTGACCGCTAATATTTTCACCGGTCGGCGGCGGGGCCATTACGGTAATCTGACCGTCCGGTCCCGTAACCGGCGCGGCGACTTTCGTCCCGCTGGCGCTGCTGCTACCATTACCAGAGGCGGTAGAGGGGTTGCCGGAAGAAATAGGGGTGGTTGGCGGGGTAGTAGGAGTATCGCTACAGGCCACGAGAATAAGCCCCACCAGAAGCATGGTGAGGCTCAGGAGGGCCGTAAACTGAAATGATAGTGAATGAGGCCGCTTCATATTTGCCTCCGGTTTATACTGCGGCGGCTTCTCGTTCTTCCTCTTCTGAGGAATCCTCGCCGGTATCCTCGTCTTGTTCCGCCTGTAAGTCGGCGGCTGTGACATTCTCGGCGACCGCCTGGGACAACTGGCTGCGCGGTGCGGCTACGCTCGGTTTACCAGCAACCGTTTCTTCATCGGGGATTTCGTAGGGCATAGTGTGGCCGCAGACGGTACACTTGGCGTTGCGTTTGCCTGAAAGCGTCATAAGACCGCCACATTCAGGGCACGGTTCGGGCAAAGGCCGCTCCCAGACCGAGAAATCACATTCGGGGTAGCGCGAGCAGCCATAGAAGATGCGCCGTTTTTTGGTGCTGCGGATAACCGTTTCACCTTCACCGCATTTCGGACAGAGCATGCCCAGTTTTTTGAGAATCGGTTTGGCGTTGCGACATTCCGGGAACCCGGAGCAGGCGATAAAGCGCCCGAACCGGCCCATCTTGACGTACATGGGCCGCCCGCACTTCTCGCAATCCTCCCCGGCCAGTTCCGGTTCGAGCGAGACCTTTTGCATTTCGGTCTCGGCTTTTTCGACCGAGCCCTGGAACGGCTGGTAGAACTCTCGCAGCACCGGCACCCACTGGCGTTCGCCATCGGCGATTTCGTCCAGTTCGTTTTCCATGTTCGAGGTAAAGTTGGCGTCTACGATTTCCGGGAAGAATTCGACCACCAGGTCATTGACCAGCAAGCCCAGTTCGGTCGGCACGAATTTCTTTTCCTCTTTGACCACGTAATACCGTTCCTGGATGGTGCCCAGGGTCGGGGCGTAGGTACTGGGCCGCCCGATGCCGAGTTCCTCGAGAGTTTTGACCAGGGTCGCCTCGGTATAGCGGGGCGGCGGCTGGGTAAAGTGTTGGTCCGGCTCAAGTTTCAAAAGGGCCAGCTTCTCGCCCGTTTCGAGCGGTGGCAGAGCTTTTTTGCTCAGTTCGTCCTCGGCTCCCTCGTCCAACCCTTCCTGGTAGACCGCCAGGAACCCGGCGAAGGCAATCACCGAGCCTGTCGCTCGGAACAGGTAAGGCCGTGCAGCCACTGCTGTTTTGGCAGGTCCGGCTTTAATATCGACCGAAGTGTTATCGAGCTGGGCCGGGGCCATCTGGCTGGCGATAAAACGCTGCCAGATTAAGCGATAGAGCTTGAACTGCTCCTGGGTCAGGAAGCCTTTGATAGATTCGGGGTCGCGCAACGAACTGGTCGGGCGCACCGCCTCGTGAGCTTCCTGGGCATTTTTAGACTTCTTGGTATAGACGGGAGGCGTTTCGGGCAGGTAATCCTGGCCGTAGCGGGTGCTGATGACCTGGCGGGCTTCCTCCTGGGCGACGGCGGCAATGTTGGTGCTGTCGGTACGCATATAGGTGATGAGCCCCTGGCCGCCTTCCTTGCCGAGGTCCACGCCTTCGTACAACTGCTGCGCCACCGACATAGTCCGGCGGCTGGTGAAGTTCAGCTTGCGGCTGGCCTCCTGTTGCAGGGTGCTGGTGGTGAAGGGCGCGGCGGGTTTGCGCTGGCTGCGGGTCTGGCGCACCTCGCTAATCTCATAGATGGCGTTTTCGAGACCCTTCAAAATCGCCTCGGCCTGGGCCTGGTTGACCAGTTCCGGTTTCGCGCCGTTGACGGTATGCAAATTGGCCCGGAAAGAAATTTCTTTCTTGCCTTTGCGGGCCTCAACTTGCTTCTGGAGTTCGACCTCGATGGTCCAATATTCTTCGGGCTCGAATTTATCTATATCGCGCTCACGGTCGACAATCAGGCGCAAAGCGACACTCTGGACCCGCCCGGCGCTCAGGCCCCGTTTGACCTTCTTCCACAGAATCGGGCTGATTTTGTAGCCGACCAACCGGTCGAGGATACGCCGCGCCTGCTGGGCATTGACGAGGTCCATATCAATCGCGCGGGGATGCTTGACGGCGTCTTTAATCGCGTCCTTGGTAATTTCGTGAAAGACAATCCGGCGGACCTTTTTGGTGGAATTTTCCAACCCGGTCGCGGAGACCAGGTGCCAGGCAATCGCTTCGCCTTCGCGGTCAGGGTCGGTTGCCAGCAAAATCTCGTCGGCGCTCTTGACCTGCTCTTTTAGCTCTTTAACAACTTCTTTTTTGTCGCGGGGAATAAGGTATTGAGGCTGGAAGGATTCTTCTACTTCCACGCCCAGCTTACTTTTCGGCAAATCGCGGACGTGCCCGTAGCTGGCGCGAACCGTGTAACCTTTGCCCAGGTACTTCCCGATGGTCTTGGCTTTGGCCGGCGACTCTACTATTACTAACCTAGCGGCCATTCGATACTTCCTTTTAAAAGACTGAGTGAATAAAAATATTCTAAATATTAAAGGTTAAAAAATTACTTAATAGCAAGGTAACTCCTTTTACTAAGGCCCCTTGCAGCCTATATGTACGCAAGTGAGCTTGAAAAAGTTTGGCCCGGCAAATTGGATGAGACTATAAAGGAAAGAAGGTAGAAGTGTCAAGCCTTACAAATTGGTTGGTCTGGTGGATAAGTGGCGAAAATAGCAATTTGAGAGGTTGTTTTTAGTTTACCACGGCGGCCCTACCCTATCAAAACCCCTTCCGTTAGATTTTCAATAGATGTTTTTATAATAGCGAAAATGTTCCTTTAGTGCCGGGTCCGGCAGGAGAAGGGAACGGGAAGAAAGAAGGGTAGCATAAAACCCTGGCGGAAAGTTTTACAACAAATGCTAATTACGCCTTGGCTAATAGTATCACTAAGGTTCTTTCAGACTTGGGCAACGTTTTGGGTTCCTTCAAGCCTGAAATCACACTGCTGGCTAGCATCTTACCGCAATCGCTAAGGGTTTATTCGATTTCGTGTGTGGATAATCGTTGTTCTTTAAGATTAGCCGCTAATTGGTTTATATCTTTTCCAAGTTTAGTGAGGTGATTGTGTAGAGCTTTACTTTCAATCTCCAACTGCTTCGAGCGTTCTTGTAACTCTACACATCTCTCAAGTAGTTCTTCAAGCTCGCGGTCAAAGAAGGCGTTAGCCGGTTTAGGGGAATAATTAAAATTTTCCATTTTCTACTTTTCTGAGGATAGTCTGGATTAGTTCCAGGTCTAGCTCTCAGGTAGAAGTGGAAGGTACTCAAAAGTGAGTACGTTATTCAAAAGTGAGTGCTATTATAAGGTAATAGCCAGCATTTAACGGTCCACCGGAAAACCTAATTATAGCAGGGAAGAAGGACTACTTATTGATTACAACCCGGCTAACTAAGTTAGGAGAAATTCTACAGTTTGCATCGCTGTCCAGTACAATATAGTTCTTGATCGTTTTATCTGGTACTGGCTTAACTCTCTGGATAAAGACATTATTCTCCGGGAATTTTTCTTTCTCCGGTTAATTTGTGCAGAGCTTATTCAGCACTTCCTAAAATTACAGTCACTATACTTCTGGTTTAAAAATTCCTATCTGATAATTGGGATTACCAATGAGTGTAACTCTATCACTAAAGCATATAATTACTATTTTCACCATCCACATTTTATTTGGAAAAGTTTAGACAATAGGTTAAAACCATTCTGGTTATATACAGGTCACGCCATAGTGACTTTGCATAAAGGCATCATAATTAAGCATCCAATATCCCTGGTAAGTAAACTATTCGCCTGGCGAGCTTCTGTCTAATACTTCTGGCAGGTAGTTTGTCAGTTACATTTACACATTTTCAATATATGAAAATGAAATCAGGCTCAAAAAGCCGCTTGCAAGTGCTGGGTAAATCCGCTATACTATCTTAGCCAGGTCAAACTGGCGAGCGGGAGTGGTGGAATGGCAGACACGGCAGACTTAAAATCTGCTGGCCGCAAGGTCGTGAGGGTTCGAGTCCCTCCTTCCGCATTTTATCCTATTACAATGGGATAAATAACCTTCACTGATTTTGTTAAAAACCTCTTGAATTTCTCCAAAAAATACCTGAAATATTAAAGATATGCCGTTTTTCGCATGCTGTATTTTGGCATGCAATTGAATGCTAATACTAAACATTTAGAATGTTAATTGCACGTGCAATGAAAACACCTACACAAATAAAAGAAATCATAGCTTGGATAATTACGAAAGCTTTAGCACTACGGGTAACAGCACTATGATCGGTGATGCTAAATGACGAAGCTAAATTAAAAGAAAGGTAAATGTAATCAAACAAATTTGGTTTCCAGTCTTTTTTATCATCCAAATTTGTTTCAGGAAATATAAAGTTGTTTGTTTTAAAACTAACTTCTAACTTTCTGATTATCGGTCCACCACCATCTATACCCCAATATAACACTGAAAAAGAGATAATATTTCCAAGCCAAATAACGGTAGCATCTTTTATCAAAGTTCCTGAATCAAAGACACGCGATAGCAAAGCATAGACAAGTAGAACTGTACAACCTATTAATACAACTAAATTGTATATTAACGTAATATAGAAAAATCCTGTATTATGGATAAAAGCTCTTTGATTTTCATTTAATCCTTGAAATTGACTTTCTTTTGTCCTTTTTTGTATTTCGATTCGCTTTTTTTCGTTAAAAGCATAATTGATAAAAAACCAAAGAAGCCAAATTGTAAGAACAATAGGAATCAAAATAATAACAATGCTGCCATATGACCCTATTAAGTCAATGTAAGGCTCAACAGTAGTGTATTCTTTAGTTAAATCTTTCCCAACAAGATTTAACAAAACGGTAGCAGAAGTAATGTTCCAAACTATTGCCATCCATAAAATGGGGTATTTTGGCAATTTAGATTTTAGCCATTTTAGCTTACTTGATTTGGTTTCAATTTTTGGTTCTTCACTCATTTGAATAATCCCTTTATTTTGAAAACCTGGAATGTTGTGTTCAAAAAGTGATTTCTTGATCTGCCCTAAAACAATCTTCACAACAAGTTAAAAAGTGTCATTTTAGTTACAGCAATTCAAAGAATAAAGGACTGCTTTTCAGCAGCCCTTTCACGAACTTGAAGCTTAAATATTGAGCTACAAGATGCTGAATGATAACAGACAAGATTTTTTTGACCAGCAGGACAATTGCAGTTAATAATAAATTCCTTATCAGTGTTCCAGCCAAAGGAAACTGTATATTTATCGCTACTGCCTTTAACTTCAAATTCACCAAATCCTAAAATTTTAACTGTTGGCTTGATCGCTTTTGCTTTTGCAATTGCTCTATCAATACTTCCTTTCGAAGCCTTGCTGTAAATTAACATGTTATAATCCTTTAGCCTCTTTAAAAGTTCCAGCTTTTAATTTGGCACTTGCTCTTGGTTATTCCAGTAACCAAGAGCTTTTTAATTTCTCTCGCATGTAAGCTTTTCAACTGCAACGCTTTAGCATTTTTATAATGTAACTATTAGCTTAATGCATGTATATATTATCACATGTTATCTTTTTAGTCAACAAGTTTTCAAATGTTTTAGCTTCAAAACTTATCATTTGAGTCTTGAAGAAAACCCAAATACCCTCTAGATCTGGCTAAAACCCCCTATTGCTCAAATGATAAAATCTGATATAATATTAGTGTATAATTGATAAGAGATAAAAAATGGCTAAATTTAGAAAAAACGCTAAAGATCTTAATATTCTGAAGAAAACTCGTTTAAAGGCGGGTTTAACTGCAACTGAACTTGCTGAAAAATCTAAAATTGGAATTGCTACAATCAGCAGGATTGAAAACAATGCAAAAGGTCGAGCAAACACCTTAAAGAAACTGGCTGACACATTAGGAGTTGACGTGGAGTTATTTTCAGATCTTTTGGACCACACTAATATTGAGAATAAATTAAAAGCAACCAGGAAGGGGAAAATTAAAGATACAGAAATCATTGGTGATTCTGTTGAAACTGGTGAAGAGAATACCCAAACAGAAAGCAGCGAACCAAACAATGTTATTACAATAATAGCTGCTTAACATTCCAAAAATTGAATATACTTTGTCATTCTCTTGAAGAGGTTCAGGCCAAAATGAAAGAGGCCGATGCGCTAACATCAACCTCTTTAAGAATTATTCTTTATAAACATGGTTTCTCAACCACGCTTTTCGATTCCATTATAACTCTTGCTATAACCTCAAGCAAGTGTAAGGTAACACCATCGAAAAGTAGCTGGTTGAAATCCATAACTTTGAAAGGTTATGATTATGACTTTAAAAGCTACAGATGAACAACTTGCCTTGCACAAAGATGAACTCCTTAAAGCAGCACTTTATTATGCCTCTATTGGTTGGCATGTAATACCTCTTCATTTTGCAACTAAAGATCAAGAAAATGAAAACCGCTGTTCGTGCAGAAGTATAGAATGTGCGAACATTGGCAAGCATCCCAAAATAACTAATTGGCCCGATAAAGCAACAACTGATGAAAAGCAAATCCGGCAATGGTGGAAATTATGGCCTTTAGCCAATGTTGGTATTGTTTGTGGTGAAAAATCAAACCTTTTTGTTTTTGATATTGATGGTGAAACTGGTCAAAATAGTATTAAGGGTAAAGAAATACCAATAACTGTAACTAGCGAAACTGGCAATGGGTTTCAATTATTTTTTCAACATCCTAAAGATTCAGCTATAAAAACAAAGAATACCGTTGGCATTCTTTTAAAATGTGATATTCGAACTAATGGTGGTTATGTTGTAGCACCACCAAGCGTACATCGTTTTGGTGTCAAATATCAATGGTTAAGAAATCCTTCTGAATTTTCCCTTGCTGAAGTTCCTCAATTGATTCTTGATAAGTTCAAAGAAAATGATACTAAAAAAGAACCAGTTCAAGAGCACCTTCAATTTTATAAAAATGAAGCTAATACAAACAAAGCAAATTTCCCAAATGTAAAAAAACATGTTGCCAATATAATTAATGCTGAACTTAAAAAAGTTAGAAATTCAAAAGACGGAAATCGAAATAGCACTCTTAACAAAGCCTCTTATTTCTTAGGTCGAATATGTGCTGGCAATAACGGAATAGTTGATATAGACCAAATCAAACAACTTTTATTTGAAGCAGCACCTATTGCAGAAAATTTCAAAGAATATGAAGTCAATACCCTAATTAAACGTGGTATTGATGCTGGTGGTAAAGACCCCTTAACAGTTCAAGAAGCTGAACCACGTCACCCTTTAACCGATTATGGGAATGCCATGCGCTTTATCGAACAACATCATTTAGATGTTCGATATGTTGCACCTTTCGGTGGTTGGTTACTTTGGAATGATAAACATTGGGAATTAGACAAAATTGAAATTGTTCGCAAATTAGCCCATAAAACTGCTTTAAGCATTTATGATGAAGTGGCTGAAGCTGGTAAAGCTGGTTTTAGAGATTTAGCAGATGATTTAGAAAAATGGGCAAAAACTTCACAATCCAGCGCACGAATTGAAGCCATGTTGAAAGAGGCAAGAGCTTATATTGGTGCAAAACCTAGCGATTTTGATAATAATGACATGCTCTTTAATTGTTCAAATGGAACACTTCATTTTGAACAAAATACGGTTGTGCGAAAAAATCATTCAAGAGAAGATATGCTAACTAAAATTGCACCAATTGAATACAACGAAAATGCAGATTGTCCAACTTGGCTAAATTTTTTGAACAAAATCTTTGCTGGCAATACCAATTTAATCAATTATCTACAGTGTGCAATTGGATATACCTTAACAGGCAATATTCAGCATCATGCCCTTTTCTTCTGCTATGGAACTGGATCAAATGGGAAAAGCACTTTGTTCAATACGATTGCTGCATTATTGGGTGAATACAGTCGGAAATGCGCTTTCGATACACTCTTAGAGAAAAACAAAGTAAATAGTGGTGCATCATCACCAGATATTGCAAGGCTTGCCGGTTCAAGATTTGTTTTTGCTAGTGAACCCGATGCTGGAAAAAGATTTAATGAAAGTATGTTGAAAGACTTGACTGGTGGTGAAGAAATAACTGCACGACATTTGTACCAGGATGAATTTCAATTTAAGCCACTATTCAAGTTATGGATTGCTGCAAATCATAAGCCTGAAATAAAAGGGCAGGATTTAGGAATTTGGCGAAGAATAAAAATGATTCCTTTTGAAGTAACCATTCAAGATCACGAAAAAGATTACACGTTAGAGGAAAAATTAAAATCAGAACTGTCTGGTATTTTGAATTGGTCAATTCAAGGTTATCTGAAATGGCAGCAAGAAGGGCTTGTAACACCAATAGAGGTCGTTGATGCTACTGAAGCTTATAAGGTCGAGAGTGATATTTTGGCTGAATTTCTGAACGACTTAACAACTAAGGACAAGCGCAATAATGTATTAGTTTCAAATATGTATCAAGCATATTTTGGTTATGCAAAAGGAAACTTAGAAGATCCTATGAAGAAGCGTACCTTTATAAAAGCAATGGATGAAAGAGGCTTCAAAACGTACACTGGTACTGCAAATAAACTCTATTTTTCTGGTGTTTCTCTTATTTTGTCTGATATTACCAGTCAGCAGGCAGCCTCTAAAAAGGCAAGTTGAGTTCAGATAGTTAGTGAGTTAGTTTCGTAAGGTAGTTTCTATAAAGTATTTGAAATAAATTCTCATGTGGGTACTTTTGGAAAATCAGGTGTCGAAACTAACTCACTAACTAATTAGCCTCAAAATCTCAATTAAAGGACAAAGGAAAGGAAAAGTTATTATGACAAATGCAGAAAAGGTAAAGAGATGGCAGTTTAATAACCCTGATAAATTTGAGGAATGTAAAAGAAAATGGCGCACCTCTAACCCTGGCAAGCATAAGGAGTACATTGCTAGATATAGGGCAAAGCTTAAAGGTATAGCAGTGTAAGAGAATCAAGTCTAAATACCAATCGCACATTAACAATCTTGAAGATCGAATGAGTTACCAGGATAACCCCTAAAACTGTCTGTAAGCTGTTTAGTGACCTGACAAACCCCTTAAAGGGTATTATTCCAGCAACACTATCAACGAGCCTCGAAGTCCAGCGGTTTATTTTTGGGCTTTGCACATGGTGGCGGTACATGGGTAACTTACACAAAGCAAATCAAAACCAAAATTGTATGTACCCTAATATCAAAAATCAGCATGTGAAAAATCTGGAAACAGAAAATAAAAATTCAAAACTAAATTGTTCAAAGAACCAAAGTCGAAAGACTTTTTATTTTTCTCAAACCTGTTAACGACAATACACCATTTGTTGAATTGTTCAAACAAGAATAACAAAGAAATTAGACTGCTTGATTTCAAAAGATAGTAGAAAAATAGGAAATAACTAACGGTTTCGGTCTTGTTTGTCACACTCCAAGTAAACCCTATGCATTAACAAGACTGTTCAAACGAAAGGATGCAAAAGATGTTAGTTGATAACAAAAATAGTAACGATCCAAGTAACGATCCAGTTGACGTGATATTAAATTCACCAATTCCCTTTGATCCAAAATACGGCTATGCAACAGATCCAAAAATCATAGAAAGACAGATGAAAGTTTTCACCTTACGAACATCTGGACTGACATGGCCGGAAATAGCCAAACTTGTAAATGCAAACAAAAATACAGTCATTTCGGACAATCGCAAAATTCAAGCATCACGGTGGATGGAATTTGGAAATGAATTGAAGCAAATCTTGGCAAACACCTTAGCAGAATTAGATGAGATCAAAGAGTCCTTTTCCGACCAAATGAAAAATGGCGATTATCGCGCTGGTGAGATTGTCTTACAAGCATTGAAGCAGCAAGCAGCACTTTTAGGTTTGGACTCGCCATTCCGCGTGGCTGCTATCGAAAAAGAAAAAAATGATGATAACTACACCTGGAAAATAGAATATGTGAACGGTGATGCATACCGTGACCCTGCTGCTTTTGAAGCGATTCGAAAAGGAAAGCTTTTACCAGCATCTAACACTGTTGAAGCTGGTGATGAGTTGTCCGAAATTATCGAAACTGATCAATATTGATGTAATTTTAGAAAGGGAAATTTAATTATGGCAGACCAACAAAAAGATGATGTTCAAAATCTTGATAATGACGAACCTACTCCTGAACAAATTGCAGAATTTGAACAATGGTCAAAAGATCAATGGGATGAAAATGGCATGAGAAACTACCATTTCGACTTTTCACTTCCTGTTGAAAAATGGTCAACTGATCAAGCCTTGTACTATCTGCAAAAACGCACCAATACACTTTCACCAGATGGTGAAATAGTTTATCCAACTGAACAAGAAGTTGCCATTGAAATGCTGGAACTTAGGCATAATTTATTTGGTGTAGTTAAAAGACAGTTGGTAGAAAAAGTTGAAGCAAAGCAGTCTATGTCAGATCAAGAATATTTAACTTATTTGGTTTTGGACAAACAGATAAATGACTTAAAAATTTTGGAAAAAGCCAACGATCTAAGCCAGAAAATTCTTCAACAAGTTAAAAAGCCAGTTGGTGTTATAGCAAAATACCTTGTTGAAAACAATGTCGAAAATTTTCATTTTGAAATTATTTGCAAAGACGCAAATAACAAAATTTTGTTCCATTTTTAATTGTTAAATTGTGAAAGGACAATAATTATTACCTTGATTGCTAGTAGTTGGTGAAAGCTAAAGCCAAAATGTTAGCCTGAACTTTAAGCTCAAAACCAGCATTAGTTCTGGCATATAACCTTTGTAAGCCAAACTTCTCTAATTGAGAGTTGGCCGT
>Ga0209963_1000549_pt1 | contig 49024 bp, 47 predicted proteins | sample ThiBio_1000_biof_2_FD_183957 | JGI IMG/M metagenome (GOLD analysis project Ga0209963, IMG submission 183957) | Wastewater bioreactor microbial communities from Cape Town, South Africa - Thiocy_cont_1000_biof (SPAdes) | ecosystem: Engineered > Bioreactor > Thiocyanate-remediating >...
ATGTTCGTCGCGAAGTTTCTCATAGGCCACCCGATCCTCGATCGCCTTGGCCAGCCGATCGAGCGCACCCGCCAGGAACTCGATATCGGCCGCCGTTGCAGGGGCCGACGCCCCTCCGGGAAACAGCTCACGCGGATCGACTTCGAGTACCCGCGCCATCCTGATCAGTGTTCGGAGCGTCATGCTCGACGAACCCTGTTCCAGCTCAAATATGTAGGACTGCCGGACTCCGGCCTTCTCGCCTAATTGAGCCTGCGTAAGTCCCTGTTTCTTGCGGGTATCCGCCAACCGGCGCGAAATAACCTTGATGACTTCATCAGTGGCCCCATCAGACTCGTCTTGCCCCTTCGGTTCTTTGCTCATCCCGACCGAGTGGCCCCCCAGTTTATGCAGGCACATGAACGGTCACCATACCGCACCTGCGAAGCCCTGCTTGTCCGTGATCGCCCCGCTTATCTCCCGCAACTCGGCCGTTTCGCAATCCCCATTCGCAGAATCTCCGCGCACTCCCAATGGTCATACAACCTGCGAGAGAGCCGTCATGCGCAGCAATATCGTCATCCGGGTCATCCTGCTTGCCGTCCTCCCGACAACAGGCCTTCAACCCCGGATACGCCGGGACGATCACGTCAGCGCCGGCGCACAACACGCCCACCACTGTCCACTGGAAGATGGCTTACGGCTTCGGCGACAAGGTGCCCCTCAGCTTCGCCTGCCGGCAGATCGTGCCCCCTGCGGTCACGGTCACATACGGGCCGGGCGCCAAGCCGCAGATGCTCGTGACCTGGAAGGGCGGCGAGACGTGGAACCATGTCCTGCGAGACGCTGTCAAACCGCTCGGTCTGCACCTCGTCATGACCCACATGGCCGTCGAAATCAGGAACTAGCCCCATTCGCAGACTCCCCCGCCATCCTGTGGCCGTTGGCTGACAAGGGGGTATTCCGCCATGCTGGATCTGCGAACCGTTGCCGTCATCGACTGGCTGCAACTCGTGCGGCCGGTGGACGCAGCCGCGTGGCCGCCCCCCGTCCGCCCCGTCGAAGCGACGCCACACGCCGAAGCATTGCTCGTCGAACTCGGCGAGCAGCTCACGCGCGGGAGCGACGAAGATCCCGCCGGGTTGGCTGCCGAGCTGCGGCATCACGAACGCATCCCCGAGCTCCAGGCGTTACTCGCTCAACTCGGCGCGGCGCGGGTCCTGCGCATTCTCAACTGGCTCAACGAGCGCGGCATACCGGACAACACCGCCATCATCGCCGCCCTGGTCGCCGGCGACACCCTGTCCGCTTGCGCCCTTCGCGCCACGATCGCCGCGGTCGGCCGGCGCGCGACGATCAACCGCCTTTTCGCATCCGAACGCCTGGCCGAGCTTCAGATCGCCGCTGAAGCCGCGTTGAAGGAGCCTGCCTGATGCGTCGCGCTATTTCTGTTTCGCTCGCTGCGAGCCTTGTCCTCAGCCCCATGGTGGCCGGCGCCCAGACCACCACCACGGGCAGCGTCGGGTGCGCAACGCTGGTTCAGGCCGCGGCGAACGGAATGACCGCCCGCATGGCCGCGGACCAGAATACCATCCAGCAGCCCAAGAGCGTCACCAGCCTCAGTTGCCTCGGCAACTTCTTCAATGGTGTTGGTCTGAACCTCGTCACCAACCTGCTCAATCCGGGCAGCCTGTTGCAATCCGTCGAAGGCCAGATCTGCAACGCCATCCAATCGACCTGGAACTCCTGGCTCGGCCAGGTGCAATGCGGCCTCACCGTCACGGGTTTCAACCTCGGCTTCGGCGGGCTGGGCGGCGGGCTCTCCTGCCCGAGCCTGAACTTCGGCGGCGGCGGTCCTCCGATTTCCACCATCGGTGTCGGCACCAATGGCTCCAGCAGCGGTCTCTACATCAACGGAAACGGTATGACCCCAACGGGATACCCGATGCCAACAACGCCTCTTGGCAGCTTCTGAGGGTCCACCCATGCGCAGACTCACCCTTGCAAGCACCACCGCTCTCGGCATCGTTATCGGAGCCGTCCTGTTCAATGCCGCACCGGCCTATGCTGACTGGCCCGTCATCGACATCACCTCCATCGCCAAAGAGGTCCAGCAGATCGGCATCCTGAATGACATCGTGCAGGGCCTTCAAACGGTACAGTCCTCCCTCAACAGCCTGCTGGGCGCAAACGGCCCCATCGCCTCTGTCCTGGGCAACAACACCTACGGCACGGTCCAGCAGCTCCTCCAGGAAGGCTTCACGCAAAACGCCAACTACTCAAAAGCCGCGGTTGGCGCTCAAGAGCAGATTGCCGACGCCTCCAATGAAGCGATGGCGCAGTTCGATCTGCAGATGCGGGACGCGCAAATCCGCGACCAGCAAACGGCCAGCCCCACCCAATGCGCCGCACTGGACGGCGGTGTCGCCGTCCAAGCCGCGTCGGAACAATCCTATGACGTCGGCTATGAAATCGCGCGCACGCAAGACTGGCGCGACGAGTCCCTGCCAAACATGCCGTCCTATTACGGCGCGGCCCAGGGCGATGCCGCTTCCAGCCGCGAGCACCTCGCAAGTTACTGCGATCCCAACGATGTCGCCGCCGGCCTTTGCGCAAGCTACTCCCAGGCGACGATGGATACCGATCAAAGCTTCTCAAGCCTGTTCGGCGCCGGAACCTACATCACACAGGCGGCGCTGAATGCAGCCAACGCTTACGCCACCAACCTGATCGAACCCGTCGCGCCTGCTGCCTTGCGCGGTGATCAGCTCCACTCCCTTACCGGTCTCGACGCCGCGGTAAAGCGCCGCAGCTACAACGCGCGCATATCCGCCGCACAAACCTACGTCGACAGCATCGTCGGCCTGCAAAGCCAGTCCATTCCGCTCACCTCCGAGCAGCAGCAGTTTCTTACGGATGCCAACCTTCCAGTGCCGAGCAAAGTCTCCTTGCTCCAATCGCTGCAAATCGAGTCCGAACGGCGGTTCTCCGACATCAACTGGAATGCCGAGCTGCAGACCATGCCGCCGGCCTCCGTCGAGCGTGAGATCGCTACCGAGCTCGCTCTCAACGATTACCTGCTTTTCCAGATCTACAAGTTCGGGCTCGAGCGCGGCGTGATCAACGCCGCAAATCTCGCTGTCAATACGGAGCACGACTACCTGCCGACGGCCCCGCTTCCCACCCCGTCCGTCGCCTCCAGCAATTCGCCGTAGCCCCACGATCCAGCACCGAAGGAAAGACCAATGGCCGAACCAGAAATCCCCGCAACCCCGCAACCCGCCAATTCCGCACCCCGCGCGGCCTCGGCCGATGCGACGCGACCCCAAACGCCTGTCCGTGAGGCCCTCGATGCACTCGAGCGAGCCGGCAACAACCTGCAGGAGAAGGACCCCGCACTCGCCGACAGGGTGCGCGATCTTGTGGCGCAAGCAGCAGATCCTGTGCGCTTCAATCAGCGCGCGTTCCAGCACGAGATCGCCTATGCCGTCCAAGACACCGAGAAGGCGTTTGGTCATCAGCTGAACCTCTCTCCGAACGTCCGGTCAGCAGTCGACCGGCTCGCCGGCTCGGCCCCCACCCTCGAAAACGACCAGATGGCCGCGCTCCTGCGAAGAACCGCGGAGATTGATGACCCGGCGGTTGTTCAGGAAATTCGCCGTACCGGAGGGGAAATCGGACGCCAGGTCGAGCAGAACACCGACACCATCCGCAGCCAGATCGACGCACTAGTGGCGAAGGCCCAGTCCGCCAAACGCGCGCCGGAACTTCTCCCGCCACCGCCCGAGCAACTATCCGCCGCGGCTGCTGCCAGCGCGTCGGCCTCAGGACGCCAGAAGCCAGCCGACGGCCAACCTCAATCCGAGCAGCCAGAACAGGGGCAGCAACAGCGCAGCGCCTCTCGCTATGGGACTGCCGATCCGGCCGTCTATGCCAAGACTGTCGCCGATGGCGTCATTTCAGGCATCAGGGGTGCCTTCGCCCCCAGCGGCGCCGCGCCGTGGGAAGCTGCCCCACAACCATTCGGAGAGCGCCTCACCGCGTTTCAAGCGAGAATGCGCGATGCCAGCAACGAACACGGCCTTCGCGACGCAGAGAAGGCCGGCCGCGCCGCCCTCGACGCGATGGAGGGCTTCCGGACCGGCGAAGGCGCGACCGTGATGAACCGCATCCAGTCAGCCGCGCGCGCCGACCCCGAGGGCATGTCCGGAGTGCTCTCCCAGATGCGTGAAGGCGGCCGCTATCAGGACCTCCGGCAGCAGTTCAATAGCGCGCTCAAGGACGAGACCGGATTTGCCAGGGCCTACGATCAGGCGGCCGAGGCGCTCGCTAAGTACGGCGAGGCGCGCACCGTCGTCGAGCAGATCATCGCCCGCCGGCCTGATGCCGCGAACCTGACAGCCAAGTTCCAGCAGCTCGACGCGGAGATCGGCGAGGCTGCCGGCAAGGCTCCGTCACGCCGCGAGGGCAAGTCCATGCTCGACGAGGTTTCCAAGCAGGCGGGCGAAATCATCCAGCGCGCCGTCGAGGCGGTGAAGTCCTTCTTCACACGATCCGGCCCCGAAGCACTCCGGCCCGGACCGTCCCCGACCTGACGCAGCAACCAGCGGCCATTCGCAGTCGCGCATGGCAGCCTCGGCACAAACCCTGAGGTTGCCATGCGCTTTTTTTTACTCCTGGTGCTGACACTCGTCATCATCGCCATCGCCGGCCCAGCCTTCGCCCAGGGAACGAACCCCTACGATGTGAGCTGGAGTGCGCTTAACCCCGGAAATGACTGGGCCGCGCAGGTCGTACAAAGCCTCTTTCCGGTCAACGGTGCCACGGCCGGCCTCCCGTCCACCGGCAAAGAAGCGACGGTGATCGGCCAGATCATCGGACAGTTCACCGGGTTCATCGCCGCCATCGCCTGCGCCTTCGTCTGTTACAACACGATCATGACGATCCACCGCGCCGCGGAAAGCTCGCAGATCCTCGGCAGCGGACAGAGCTGGATTTTCGTGGCGCGCGTCGGGTTCGCGGCCATCATGATGTTTCCCCTCGGCGGAGGCTTCTCAGCCGGCCAGCAACTGGTCGAGCAGGGCGCCTTGTGGGGCGTCGGAATGGCCAAGGCGCTCTATTCCCACGCCATACAAGCCGTCGGCCCCGACGCCGTGGTGATCGCCCAGCCCATGATCCCCGGCACTGGCGATGTCGTGCAGGGTCTCATCAACAACGAACTGTGCATGGACCTGGTCAACCTCGCGGGTGGGTCAAGCAACCAAGGCGGAAGCCAGCTCGTTCCGACGCCGACGCCTCTGACCGGAACCAGCGTCACCAGCACCGGCACCAACGGCGCGTCGGACGGCTTTGTCACCTGGCGCTACAGCCTCTCCATAGGCAACGAGTCCGGAAATCCCGTGTGCGGATCGGTTACGATCAACGAACCCGGTCAGAATGTCAGCACTATCGGCGGCGTCCCCGTGAACATGGCCGGGGTTCAGCAGGCCGTGCTCGAAGGGGTCCTTGACGGGGATATTCGGAGCCAGGTCGCCACCGTCGCCAGCCAGCTGTGGCAAACCAAGGATGCCTCGGCCCTGTCGGCCCTTCAGGGCATCTACACGACTGCCGTGAACGATTACACCAGCGAGCTGACAAGCGCTGCGACCTCCGAAGAGGCGAGTATCAACAGCGCGATCCAGTCCAACGCGACCAACGCCCGCAACGGCAATCTCGACCTGCTGACGAGCGAAGTACAGCAATCGACCCTGGGCTGGACATCGGCGGGCGCATATTACCTCGAGATCGCCCGTCTCAACGCCGCGACGCTGTCGCTCCTCAGTGATTCGCCGATAGTCACATCGCCAACCTATGACGGTCTTGGTCCAACGATGTCCGACGACCTGGCGCCCCTCGAAAGCGCCGCAAACTCCTACATGGAGACACTCCGTACCATCGCCACGACTTCCGATGGCACAGCGCCTCCGAATGGCGTGCCGACGACCCTGGCGAGCATTACCTCCAATCAGCGCGGCGGGTCGGTCGTCGAAGAGATATTCAACAGCCTGCATCTCTCACAATGGACTCTCAATCAGATCACCCACTTCCTATTGCCGAACTCGCAGATGTGGACCGATCCGTTCGGCGGCCTCCTGGCTCTCGGTCAAACGCTGATGAACACAGCACTCATTGCGTTTGGTGTGGCGGGGTTGCTATCCTCGACTACCGCCTCGACTGGCGCAACCCTCTGGAACTTCCTGACCGGCAATTGGGTCGGCGCCGCCGCGACCGTCGCCGGGCATGCGCTCATCAAGTTCCTCGCGCTGCCGATCTTCGCCCTGCTCACGGGGATCCTCGTGCCAGGAATCATCATCTCCTACGTCCTGCCGATGATCCCATACGTGCTATGGATGGCCGGGGTCTGCGGCTGGATCATTCTCGTCTGTGAGGCGATGGTCGCGGTGCCGCTCTGGATGCTGGCTCACATGACCTTCGGCGGCGATGGACTGCATGGTCGCGGCATCGAAGGCTGGGGCCTGCTGTTCAACGTCATGTTCCGCCCGACGCTGATGGTGATCGGTCTGTTCCTGGGCTACTTCGTCTATGACTGCATGTCGTGGTTGATCCGCGAGAGCTTCGGCATCGCCGCCGGCTTTGCCCTCGACGGTGGCTGGTTCGTGACGAACATGATCGGGCTCGTGGTGTTGCTCAACATCTTCGTCATGCTTCACGTCACCGCCGCGCTCATGTCCTTCCGCATGGTCACGCTCCTGCCGCACCACCTGCCCCGCCTGATCGGGCTTGCCCCGGCAAATCGGGTGGACACCGAGCAGTTTTATCACCAGGCCGCTTGGGGACCTGGTGCGCAGGTGGCGACCGGCACGCGCTATGCTCTCCAAGACGGCCTCTCAAACGCTGGCGGCAAGACGCGAAACTTGCCGCGCAGCCCAACCCGCGCTATCGGTGGACCCGAAGGATCAAGCTCCGACGCCATGGATACGACCCTTCGGGCGACCACTGACCCTGGTGGAGAGGGGCAGAATAGCGATGAGTGACGCACTTGCTGCCGCGAGCATGATTAGCGGCCAACTGTCCTACTATCGAATGATGGACGGACTGCGGGCGGCTTGCGCGCGCCGCAACTATGAGAATGAACTTACCTATTTGCAGGCCCGCAATGACTGGCTGACCCGCAACCTCATGCGTGTCTGCGAGGAATACGGCAAGCTGGTCGACGCCGCAAACGGCCGTGAAGCCGAATACCGCCGTCACATCGCAGACCTCGAGCAGGAGAACGTCAATCTCAAGGGTGACGTCGCGCAAGCTGAAGCCAAATCCAAAGAGCGGGACGTCCGGGCAGTCCAAGAGGCCGACCAGAAGCGCGACAAGTACAATCGTCTGGTTGAAGACCACAACGATGTACTGCGCCGTTACAAGACTCTTCTGATGAGCGTCTCCCCCGAGATGCTCGCCGGGAATCCACGGTTGCTTGTCGACTACGAGGTCGTCCGGGATTCCGAGTTTAAGCCGGAAGGCGCCTAGCGATCGGTCGCCTTCCGCTCAGGGATGGTTCCTGGGCCGGGCCGAAGAACTGCTGCGCCGGCAGATTTAGTCTATGGGGTTCCTCCTTTCCGGGGGCTCCGTAGCGAGATTGCGACCCGGCTCCCCGTGAAATTGGTCCCACGCTAGCTCACCCTCGAGCCTAACGGTTTCCGCCGCCGCTTCGGCCCTCGGCCAGCTCCTCATCAAGAATTTCGCCAACACTCTTGGCGGACACCTTCCCCGCAAGCCCATCGTTGATGCGGGTCTCCGGCAACGTCTTGAGCTCCTGGCATGCCTGATCGGCATCCATGTCGTCGGGACATAACTGCTCAAGTGCATATTGCTCGATCGTCTTGCCCTGCTTGGCGGCCAGCGCCTTCAGGCTTTGATGCTGCTGGCGTTGTCGCTGACCAGGTGGCCCATTCGCAAGCCTTTGCCCGAAATTGGGCTCCGCAACATCGGAGCCGAGACATGCGTGCCCTCATCCTTCTGCCTCTCCTGGCCCTTGCTCTCACGGGCTGCGACCGCGGCAACGTCAAACCCGTGGCAGACTATTCCGCGCCCCCACCGCCGCCCCTCCACGATCCGACCTACAATCCCTATGCCCCCTACGGCGATGCGAACGCGACCTGGACCCCGCCCACCTACGACACCGACGGGACCATCGTGAAACCCGCCGAGCCCTCTACCCAGGCCGACCGGCCGCCCTACGAAACGGCTCCCTGGGCAACCGGGGCGCAGGGTGGCAGCCAGTACGCGCCGCCCGGCACATTCTGACCGGCGCCGACCCGCTCGCTCCGCCCGCATAACCCGAACCGCTCGGAGGCCAGAGGGCGTCCGGTAGGAGGCTCCATGCCCCAGGCCTTCAGCATCGTCGTGTCGATCGCGGCCATCCTGATGATCGGCAACCTGCTCATTCTCGCCCACGAGCTTGGCCACTACATCGCTGCGCGGTCCGTGGGCCTGGTCGCCGAGCAGTTCACCATCGGCTTTGGGCCGGATCTCTTCCGTGTGACCGACCGCCGCGGAACCCTCTGGAGCCTCTCCGCGCTGCCGCTCGGCGGCTTCGTTTCCTTCGCCGGCGAACACGACCGCTCGTGCCAAGGGGGCTACGCCGCGCTTCCCCTGCCCGCCCGGCTGGCGATCATCGCGGCCGGCCCGGCCGCCAACATCCTCGTCGCCATCGGGCTCTTCGCCGGCATCCTGGCAACCAAGGGCGAAACAACCCTGCTCCCCGTCGCCAGCGTCGTCGTGCCCGGCTCGGCAGCCGACACGGCCGGCCTGCAGGTCGGAGACCGCGTCTTGGCCGTGGACGGCACGCGCGTCACGACTTTCTCCGAGCTGGTCCCGCTCCTACGCGGCCACCCGGACCAGGTGGTCGAACTCCAAATCGATCGCGATGACGCCGTCATCGGTGTCTCCGCACGTCTGGGGGTGCGGGCGGCAGGCGGCAAATTCGTCGGGTATCTTGGCATCGTAAGTCATGCCCTCGGGCATCGGCCCCTCACCTTGGGCCAGATCGCCCTCTACGCGCCCGCCCGAGCCTGGCACATCACAGTCGAAACCCTCTCGGGCATCGCAACCGCCGTGACGACAGGCCAAGGTGTCGGCCATTTCGCGGGAATGCTCGGGGTCGCGCATATCGCCGGCGAAGCAGCAGCTACCGGGACGACGCAGCTTGTTGCCCTGACTGCGATCCTCTCCATCAACCTCGCCTTGATGAATTTGCTCCCGATCCCCGTACTCGATGGTGGCGCGTTCCTGTTCTGCCTGGTCGAGTGGGTCCGCGGCCAACCCGCACCGGAGCGCGTGCGGGACCTCGCAACCCGAACCGGCGCGGCCGCGATCGCTGGTCTCTTCGCGCTATCAACCCTCCATGATCTCGCCGGATTCGGCCTGTTTCAGTGGCTCGCCGGCCTTTGAAGGGTGCCTGCCGGCAATAGTTCCGTCCGGAGATCAAGCGACACATCGAAGGGGTGAGAAGCTCTGCCACTGCCTTCGATAACTGTCCGGGTCATCATAGCGGCGGATCCAGGCGCTCGTTCCAGGAAGATTGCACGAGCGATGGGGCGTGAGCTGAAACTGAGCGCTCGCCTGCCGGCTGACGATCACCAGCGCCCCGGCGATGAGTGGCTTCTTGACATCGGCATACTGCAGCTCCAGTGCCCTCGCGGTCCCAAGAAGAGCGTTGAGCCACACAAGGAGAAGTCCCTGCGCCGGTATTCCTGGCGCGGCGCGTCCTGGCGCTTGACTGGCATCTCCAATCCGGATCGCGAGCCGTTCTGTCACATCGCGTCAAGGATCCAGGTCACGGCTAGAACGATCCGCGTGCAAAATCGCCCTTAAAGACGATCCTGCCTTGAGCGTCCTGGTACACATGGCACCATCTGCCGGGATATTCCTGCGAGTACGACTCTTCATGCGGATCATAAATCCACCCGATCGCGCCCGCCCGCGTTACAACGAGCAACCAGTCACCGCGACGGTTGCCCAGTGTCGCAACGGGGGAATCTGTCGCTGACCGCGGCGCATCTGGATCGCCTGGAACTTGATACAATAGAATGACGTTCCCGGCCCCGATACAGCGAAAGGGCGTTCCCGGAGGCGGATTGTAGACTGGCTCGAGAGAACCAACTGTCGTGGTGGCAGATATGGATGTCGATACTGGCTGAGGTGGCGGCAAAGTGCATCCAGCAAGGCCGACGGCTCCCACTGTCGCGACCGCCAGACAGAGCTTGAAACTGTTTACCATCGCGGAAGAAACCCCTCCTCGGTCGATAGATACTCGCGCCATCCGGCCGCCCTGCCTGTCCGGATCTGGAAGTTGAGCAGCGCCTGATAGAACGACATCAGGTAGAAAAGCGCGCAGAACGGCAGGAACTGCAGCAACAGAGCCACCCGCCCGCCGTCACTCACCACCCGGAGCGCGACACAGACCCACGCCAGCACAAACAGGCACGCCAGTCCGAACATCGCATACGCAAGCGCTGCCGTTTGGCGCCGGCGAACAGCAAGCCGCCGCTCAAGATCCTCGATCGAGATCCCATACGCGAAGGCGGTGCTTGGTAGGTCGAAAGCCCGTCCCTCCCCGGTCTTGAACCGCCGATCGCGCCGCTGACCGGCGCGAACCGAGGCATAAAGCCGCCCAACCAACGTCGCGCCGCCAGAGATGGTCCGCCAGCCCATCCAATCCGCCGGCGCTGCCGACAACCAGGCAACACCGTTGAGCGTCCGCCTGAACCATGACCGGTGCCGGCGGCCAGCGCCTTCCGGGCTTTCCGGGCGAGGTTGATCCCCACCGCTGCTTTCGGGCCGACGCTCCGGGAATTCGAGCGGTATCTGCCGGTCCATGCCTCAGCTTCCCAGACCGGCGATGAACTGCGCTACGTTCGTCGGTACGCCATCCAGGTGAGCAGTCGAGCCGTTCGGCGTCTGCCACCACAGCATCGGCGTGCCCTTCAGTCCGACTGCACGCGCAATTTCCATGTTCTTCCGAAGCAGCGCCGGGGCGTCGGGCCCCGGAGCGTTGCTCACCGAACCAGACTGCCACGCAGACACGATCTGGCCAGGAGCGTCGCTCAGCAAGGCAAGCGCACTCCGCGTGCTCTGCCCTCTGTCTTCGTAATCGAGCACCGACAGCGGGATGACCGCGAGCTGCAGCCGGCCGGCTTCGGCATAGGGCCGCAACTCCTGAAAGGTGCGGATGGAGTAGATGCACTGCGGGTCCATGAACATATAGACCTTGGGCGCCGACGACGGCCCGATCGTGCCGTAGGTTGCATTCTCCAGCAGCGGCAAGGTCTGCCCGGACGCTACGTACTTGCTGTCAATCGCACCCACTTCGACCGTTGGTATCGCCCCCGGAATCCTTGAGACCTGCTGGCGCGTCACGTCGTGGCCGGAGGCGTCCCACATCACCCCAGGAATCAGCCCCTTGCCGTCGGGCGTCGCATAGAACACCTGGAACTGTTGCCCCGACCGCACGAAGTAACCGTGCAGCCCGTGCTCAACGCCAACGTCCGTAATGTCGTCTCCCGCGACCGACCGGAGCGCTGCAAGCGAAAGATCGATGGGAACCCCCGATACCCCGGCCTTGCCGTCCGGCGTCACCTCGAAAATCATGAATTGATTGCCGCTCTTGGCCGCGATCATCGGGAGCCCGTGGACGGCGCTCAGGTTGGTCACTGTCGCTCCGGCCGAGGCCACATGCTCGGCGAACGGCACCGCGGCCAAGGCGGACGGGAGCGTGGTGCCCGAAGCTTTGGCGGCCGGCGCGGGGGCGGAAACCGACACGGACGCCGTCCTCGGCGGCGGCCCGCCGGCGGTCATCGCTGTCGGACCCGGTAGCGCACAAACCGGGTTGGCGGCAAAAGCCGGCGTCGCCAGCAGGGCAAGGAAACCTATCATCCAGCGCATGAGACAACTCCTCTCCGAGGAGGTCAGATTGCTCTGGGAGTTTGCGAACGGCGCGTCCGCTCGTCGGGCGTCCGCTACGCCCCTGTCTTCGAGACAAGATGCGGCAATGGGTCCAACGAGGTTTCGAGCCAACCTGCCTGCAGAGATTGGCTCGGCACCCTGTCTTCTGGCCATACCGCCACCAATGCAGCGTGATACTCCTCCACCAATTCAACAGCGTAGTCGAATATCTTTGGATCCTCGCTCCCCAGCAGCCCTATGAGGGTCAGGAGGACGACACGCTTTGCCGCTAGTCCGCCCAAGCCTCGCGCAGCTGATTTTCTCAAGCGCAGGAAGGCATCCTCTCTGGCGGCACGCGCTCGGTCGTAACCCAAAAGGCTTGGCGACACCGGCAAGAAGGTCCCGAGCGTGGCTTCAACGTTGGCACGTGAACAATGACTCTGGGCGACCAGGAACTCCTCCACAACCCTAACCACCACCGAATCTTCATCCTCGCCATTTTTCGGCCGTGCCCCGCCATTCGCGGCACGGCCTGGCCTCTCATCCAAATGCTTGCTCGCCATCTCTCACCTCCTTGGGGCCCGGCCCCGCTTCGGTCCGAAATCACCGCCAATGCTCGGGACCACCCCCTGCGGCCTTCCGCCCATGACTCCGCAAAACATGAGTACCCGCCGCCCGGACACACGGAGCCGGCCGCGCCCAAGCAGAAAGATTCTCAGTCCAGATAATGAATCGGCCCAGCTTCGGAGCCATCAAATTGAAACACAGCAGGTCAATGTATGGCGTCACCATGACCGCTCGAGTTTGCTGGGCCTTTCTCGCCCGTACTCTTACCCGCCGAACGGTGTTCTTTGAAGCGGAAAATCCAACGCCACGATTCCCGGTTCGATACGAGTCAACACGCCGGAAGTATTCGAGATGTACTTTTCTCCATGAAGCGACTTCACCTCTGTTGAGCGGCGCGTTCCCATGCTGAGGCACCGCCGCCCTCACGCCTCTATGAGCACGCAAGATTGCGCGATAACTGGCTGGTCCGCTTGGACTCATGCGACCGTGCGACCGGAAACGCGCAAGCTCCAGCGAGCGTATCTGCCTAGATTCAAAATCCCGTGAGAACGTCTTTCTCGCGATGAAGTCTTCCTGCATGCCGCGGGGCGCGCACTGCTTGTTCCACACAGGCAGCGTTCCATTGTGGCGGCCTCCGCCATTACTGGCGATAGCGACATCGAGTGCTTCAATTTGCCGTCGTGCCCTCATGATCAGCTCCGGTCCGGAGGCACTGAAGCACGCAAGCACTCAGCCGCCGGGACATCTTCGGCTCCGCCATTACACAGACGCAGCTCACGATAGATCCGCGGAAATCTCTTGATGAAATCAGGGGGCTTGCTCGCAAACCAAGCGCGGATCACGTCGTGCCCCTTCGAGGTGATGGAGCATTGTAGCTTGTCACCCTTGGCAGAGGTTGCAAGCAGCCCACGCTTGACCAGCAGACCAAGCGGCCGGGCGGTTTTCCGCGAATCCGTTCCCCTGACGCGGCGCGCTGCAACGAAAAATTCATCACTGAGCCCCCCTCCCGACAACTCAATCTGAGCCACCAGGTCCAGGAGGTAGCGCCTCTCCATCGCCGAGAGCACACGGCATTCGTCGCGCCTTCTGCGGCGCCACGTCTTGGCAGGGTCGAATTCAAGCCGTTTCAGCGCGGATCTTTCTTGCCGTGAAAACGAGCTACGCTGAGCGCAAATCCGGTTCTGCATGCAATCACCATCAATTCGTGCCCAGGGAAGATCATGCAAACGGGCGGTCGAAGGAACCGCGAGCATCCTGTTCCTCATCGCTTACCAACCATCTGATACGTGGTCCGCTGCAGGCGGCGGCAAAGCGCCGGACATCCTTGCCAACGAGCCCGTCAGGCCTGGGAACGGCCGGATGCCATATAGGGCCCCGAACCTGTCGAGCGACAATGACCAATACTCGTGGCCCGCGGCGTTCCGCGCGACATAAACTCCCACGATCCTCCCGGCAGGATCATACTGTCGATAGCTAATTAACTTGTCCGGTTTATGTAGCACACGATGTATCCGCTCGTTCCTGCTATGTCCGTTGACGGAGCGGTGTCGTCAACGTCGATTTCCTGGAGGGACCGTCAGGACCATTTCCCGGAGCCAACCTGTCCGTTTCTGGGGCGCCGCGCGGAAGAGCGGTCATGGATGGCCTGCAGGGCCACCGCGCAGCGGCACGCAGCGTCCTTGACGGCTCTGAGCACGGTGCGACGCTGTTGACGGTCGGGGGCGGACGAGAGAGATCACGCGACGGGTCCGTTGCCGTCGAGCGGTCCGCCGATGGCGTCATAGCGGCCGATGCCGCGTGGCCCGTGAAAGATGGCGTGTGTGCCGTCGTGGTATTGCCTGACCTTGACCCGGACCTTGACGAAATGCGGACGCAGCGGGCTTGGCGGGATCTGCAGGCGAAGCCGTTGGAAGATCACCGTGTTGTCGTGGCCGACTTGGCGGCCTTCCTGAACGCGGAGGATCTCATCCAGGTCGAGGCCAGGGACCGGAACGAAGGCGGTGTCTTCCTGTTCCGGCTTCACCGTGAAGCGGGCGTTATGCGCCGGCAGATACACCTCGCGGATGAAGCGGTTGGCGGCCTCGACGGTGGCGATCCCGGCCAACGCCAGTTCCTTCACCAGGCGGTCCTGAAGCGTGCGGAACATCCGTTCGGACCGGCCGCGGGCCTCGGGCGAATAGGCGGCGATGTGCTCGATGCCGAGCCTGTCGAGGGCTCGGCCGACCTGGGTCAGGCGTGTCCGGTCGACCGGCCCGCCCGCTGGCCGGCCCGCTTCAGGGGGGAGGAAATAATGGCTGCCGCGGTCTGTGTAGAGGCTGAGTGGCAGACCATGCACGCCAATCACCTCGGACAGGGCCTGGAAGGTGGAAGCGGTGCCTTCCTCTGCGACCAGGAACGCCGAGTAGATCTCGCTGCTGGCGTCGTCCAAGGTCACGATCAGGTCCATCGCCGGTAAACCGGCCAGCCAGACATGACGCGATCCGTCCTGATGCAGCATCATCCCGGCCAGCGGCCAGCGCGGGCGTTTGCGCCTGTGGGCGCCACGCCGGGGCGCCTTCTCGAGCAGGCCCTTCGACTGGAGCAACAGCTTCGTCCAGGTGTAGCCCCAGCGGAACTGATGATCGCTCACCAGGCGGTCGTGGAAATGCCGCGCCGTGAAGCCCTGATAGCGGGTGCGATACAGCCGCTCGATCTCTTCCTCCACCGTCGCCGGGACCTTCTTGCCCGAGGCGCGGTTCAGACGCCGATCGGCCAGACCGGCCGCTCCTTCTTCCTCGTAACGGCGGCACCAGCGACGGAATGTCCGCTCGCTGATCCCAAGCATCTCAGCCGCATCGATTTGGTTCAGCTCGCCCGCCTCGTGGCGGTCAAGGATATGTTCGAACCTGATCATGCGCACACCTTCAAGGGCTTCCGACCGGCGCATCCGAGACCTCGAAAGCCTCCGGATTTACCGGACAGGTCGTGTGCTACCTAAACCGGACATATCGTGTGCTACCGACAGTCCGCGGTCCGCGCTGTCAACGCAACGCCAGAATGTCCCCTCGTTCCGCAAAGCTAAGATGTCCCCTGCGCGGACACCAGCATCCCTGTCTGGGTGTGGGTAACGCCCGCTCGCGCGCCCTCAAGTAGCGCCGTAGCGGGCGGGCGTTACCCACACCCGGACGCCAACGCGGGCACCAGCGGCTGCCGTTTGGCTGCGATAACCGCATCAAGCCGGACATCGACCGTCTTCTCGTCCTCGGCCGGATCGGGAATGGGGTAACGGCCATACGCAGTCACCGCCAACTGCTGATCCTTGTAATGCACCGTCATGCCGCCATTGACAAAGTGCAGCAGCATCACCTTCACCCCACGTAGCGCCGTGCCGGCACCCGGGGCCTTCACGCAGTATTTCGTCCCAGCGCTGCTGAATGTCAGCGCCTTCGACAGCACCCGCTCCTCGCGCCGGGCTAGCGCCACCTCCAGTGCTTCGGGCGTGTCCGTCCAGGGACGGTGCGCACTGGCCGGATCGCGCGGCGATACGGCAAACCGTTTGTTGTGCGTTTCCATGAAGCCAGACAAAAACGTATTGCCCGCCTCCATCGAGGCAATGCCGCGCAACCGCATCTCCTTCACCAGGCGGTCCTGCAACGTCTGGTTCGCACGCTCCACACGGCCCTTCGCCTGCGGCGTCAACGCATGGATCGCTTCAATCCCAAGCCGCTCTGCCACCCGGCCAAACTCCGTCTTGCCATCCCCGCGGGCTGCCTCCTTGGCGTTGACCCGAAAAATGCCATGCCGGTCGGAATAGAACGCCAGCGGCACCCCGTGCGCCAGAACATGCGCCCGCAGCACCTCGAGATATGCCCGCGTCGTCTCCGCCGGCACAAACCGCAGCGACGTCAGAAGGCCTGTCGCATCATCGATGAATACGATCAGCGTGCAGCGCGGCGCCCGACCCTCAAACCAGTCATGCGGGCTGCCGTCGATCTGGATCAGCTCGCCAAACCGCGGACGTCGCTCGCGCAGTTGGAACACCCGTCGCGACCGCCGCGCCTTTGGCTTCCATAGGCCATGGGCCATCTGCAGCCGACGCACCGTCTCGCGCGACACTGTAATTCCCTCCAGATCCAGGAGCTTCTCCGCGGCAAGCGTCGGGCCGAAACCTTGGTATTTGCCCTTCAGCAGCTCAGCAATCCGGTCCAGGACTGCAGCATCCAGCGCGTTGGGGGCACGACGGCCGCGCTGGCGAGATACAAGGCCGCCGTCGCCCGCATCTCGAAACCGACGCACCAGCCGTTTGAACTGGCGCACACTCACGCCAAGCCGCTCCGATCCTTCGCGTTGGCTCAGCCGGCCTTCCAAAGACAAACGAACCACATGCGCGCGCTCACGCTCCAACGCGCTCATCCACAAGCCCCCTGCCGCCATCCAAGCCCCCGGCAATGCGCCAAAGGGGACATTCTAGCTTTGCGATAAGGGGACATTCTCGCGTCCGCGGTCCGCGGCTTGCCGCGACTAGCCGTCCATGCCAACCTCCGGCTCGGCGCGGAGTAACGACCGGTGGAAACATCCAAGGAAGCGCAGGCCTCGTTGCAGATGGCTGCACAGATCGGCCGTATGACCGTTGGCGAACTGCTGCGCGAGCAGGCTCGGATACGCCCGGAAGCCGAAGCGGTCGCGGATCGCGGCCGGACGCTTACCTATGCCGAATTCAACGCCCGAGTGAACCGGCTCACCCACGTCCTGAACGGCGCCGGACTGCGGCCGGGCGAACGCGTCGCGATGCTTTCCGAAAACCGGTCGGAATACCTCGAACTCGCCTTCGCGGCGGCGAAGGCCGGGCTGATCGTCTGCGCCCTGAACTGGCGGCTGACCCCGGCCGAACTGCTGCACTGCATCCGCCTCACCACGCCCGGCGTCCTGGTGGTCTCCGAACGGTTCGCGCACATGGCCGCCGCGCTCGACCATGACTGCGGGCTGGTGATCGAACTCGGCGCCGACTACGACGGGCGGCTGGCGGCGCAGCACGCCAGTGAACCCGAAATCGGCGCGGAACCCGAATCTGGCCTCGTCATCATCTACACCAGCGGCACGACCGGGATGCCGAAGGGCGCGCTGATCAGCCATCGCGCCGAGATCGCCCGGCTGCACGTGAACTGCCTCGATTTCGATCTCGACCGTACCGATACCTTCGTCGCTTGGCCACCGTTGTTCCACATGGTCTCGATGGATCAGTCGATCAGTCTGCTCAGCATCGGCGGCAAGGTCGTCATCATCGACGGTTTCGACATCGACCCGTTGCTGGAAAGCGTCGAGCGTGACCGGCAGTGGTGGCTGGTGGTGATGCCGGGCATGATCGAGCCGTTGATCCGCGAGATGCGCGCGCGCGGCACCAGGCCGCGCGGAATAAAGCGGATCGGCGCGATGGCCGACCTGGTTCCCCGCGCGCAGCTCGCCGAGATCACGGCGCTTCTGCAGGCGCCCTACGCCAACACCTTCGGTTCGACCGAAACCGGCCTACCCCCGCTCTCGGGCGGACGGCTCGCGGCGGGCGAGGCGCCGTCGGATCTGGGCAAGATCCAGAATTCGCTCTGCACCTTCCGTCTCGTCGATCCCGAGGATCGGGACGTGCCCGACGGCACGCCTGGCGAAGTGGCCTTCAGGGGCCCCACCCTGTTCAGCGGCTACTGGAACGCGCCCGAAGCCACCGCCAGGGACTTCCGGAACGGCTGGTTCCACATGGGTGACATGTTCATCCGCAGGCCGGACGGCAAGTACGACTTCGTCGACCGCGTCAAGTACCTGATCAAGTCAGGCGGGGAGAACATCTATCCGGCGGAGATCGAGCGCGTGCTGCTCGCCGATCACCGCGTCGCCGATGCAATCGTCGTCCGGGCGCCGGACGAGACATGGGGCGAGGTGCCGGTCGCCGTCATCGCGCGCAATGACGAAGCGCTGACCGCCCAGGAGCTGATCGAACTCTGCAAGCGCAATCTCGCCGGCTACAAGCGTCCGAAGGCCATCCGCTTCGTCTCCGTCGAGGAACTGCCGCGCAGCACCACCGGCAAAATCCTTCGTCACGAGGTCGAGCGCTGGCTTCGATAGGACGACAGAACGGGGAACAATCAGCATGGCCGCAGGAATCGCCATCGTCGGTGTCGCCGAGACGCCGCCGCTGCGTCGCTCGGACAGCAACATTCGGGCGATGGTGACCGAGGCGGTGCTTGGCGCGCTCGACGACGCCGGTATCGCGCCGCGGGAGGTGGACGGGTTCGTCACCGATTCCCTGATCATGCCGCCCGATGCCCCGTCCGACTGGCTCGCGGGCCAGCTTGGCGCCACGAACTGCTTCTCGGGCGCCGCCTCGCTGGGCGGTGCCGGGATCATGTGCGGGCCGATGCTTGCGGAACAGGCGATCGCGTCAGGCCGCGCCAAGGTGGTCGTCGGCTATTTCGGCGTCGATTGGGGCAGCCGTGCCGGCGGTCCCTATGCGTTCCACGATCTCTATCCGGCCAAGCAGGCGTTCGAGAAACCCTATGGCTTCAACGCCCAGCCGATCTATTTCGCCCTTTGGGCGCGGCGCTACATGCACGAGTACGGCCTCACCGAGCGCCAGCTCGGCGCACTGGTGATTGCGCACCGCCAGCACGCCATCCTGAACGGGCACAGCCAGCTCTCACGGCCCCTTACGCACGAGGAATACCTCGCGTCGCGCATGATCGCGGAGCCGCTGCGCGCCGCGGATTGCTGCCTCATCACGGACGGGGCGGGCGCGTTCGTCATGACCTCGCGGGAGCGCGCGCGCGACTGCCGCAAGCCTCCCGTCCGCGTGCTCGGCGCCGGTTTCGCCTCCGCGCCTGTTACCGGCGATTCGGCGTTCACCCAGGAATCGCCGCTCACGGTCATTCCCGGGGCCGCCCTGGCGGCGCGGCAGGCCTTCGCGCTCGCCGGCATCGGTCCGAAGGACGTCGATTTCGCCGAAATCTACGACTGCTTCTCCATCTCCTGCCTACTCCAGATCGAGGACATGGGCCTCTGCCCGAAACGAGAGGCGGGTGCGTTCATCGAGGACGGCAACATCGCCCCTGGCGGGGCGCTGCCGGTCAACACCCATGGCGGGTTCCTCGCGCACAGCTACCGTCTTGGGATCGAGCACGTGATCGAAGCGGTCCGTCAGCTCCGCCATGAAGCCGGTGCCGCCCAGGTGCCGGACGCCGAAATCGGCCTCGTGTCGGGACTGTCGATGCCCGACTTCGGCGTGCTGCTTCTGGGCCGTTAGGAGGCGGATCGTGACAAACGTGCACTCACTCCCGGAATCGCCCGAATTCACGCCGTTCTGGCGGCACGTGGCGGAACGCCGGCTGTGCTTTCCCATGTGCCGGAGCTGCGGCCGGCGCCACTGGTACCCGCTGCCGCGCTGCCCGCACTGCCTTGCCGCCGACATCGACTGGGAGCCGGTCGGGCCGGACGGCACGCTGTTCTCCTGGACGGCGGTCAACCACGCCTTCACGCCCGAATTCGCCGGCAAGGTGCCGTACACGGTCGGGCTCATCGCCTTCGCCGGCGCGCCCGGGGTTCGCCTCATCACGGAAGTCCGCGCGCCGCCGGCATGCGCGTTGCGGATCGACATGCCGGTGCGGGCGGTATTCACCGGCCGCACGGGCGCGGAGGGCCTGCACTTCGTCCCGGCCATCACGTAGTCCCCTGCGCGCGGGTCGGTGGGCGGGTGGTCACCCGCCGATGGTGAGCGATCATCCCCGGCCGCCGGGGAAAGTCATGAGACAAGCGCGTAGCGGTCCGATAAATCCCCTCTTCTCGATCCGCTCCGCGGCATCAGCACTTCGGCGCGGCTTGAACCGCCCCGGCGCGCAGCAGCGCGTCGATGCCGGTCTCGTCCTCGCCGAGCTCGCGCAGGATCTCCATCGTGTGCTCGCCGAGCGCCGGGGGCGGTCGGCGCACCGTGCGCGTCAGTCCGTCCACCATCACCGGCATCGCCATCGTGTGCATGGCGCCATGGTGGGCGTCCTCGTAGTCGAGGACGATATTGCGCGCCGCGGTATGTGGCATCGCCAGCACCTTATCGAGCGTGTTGATCGGCGAGTGCGGCACGCCCGCGCGGGTGAACTGCTCCTCCCACCAGGCGACCGGCTGGGCGGCCAGTTTTTCGCCGACACTCGCGACGGTTTCGTCGAAATGCGCGACGCGGGCCGCATTGGTGGCGAAGCGCGGATCGTCCACGATGTCCAGCAGGCCGGCGATGCCGCAGAGTACCCGCCACAGCTTATCGTTGCCGACCGCGACCAGGATGTAGCCGTCCGCCGCGCGGAAGGCCTGGTAGGGGCACAGCGATTCATGCCCCGACCCGCAGGGCTGAGGCGTGCGGCCGGTGGCCCAGTAGGTCTGTGCCGTGTAGCCAAGGAAGGCCATCGCGGTCTCGAACAGCGACACTTCGAGCGTGCGTCCGATGCCGCTCGTCCCGCGTTCGTGCAATGCGGCGACGATGCCGAGCGCGGCCCATATCCCGGTCGTCTGGTCGAGCGGCGAGAAGGCGCTGCGCACCGGGCCGCCGCCCTTTTCGCCGGTGATGCTCATGACACCGCTGAACGCCTGCACCATCACATCGTAGCCGGGCAGGCTGGAGAGCGGTCCGCTGCCGCCGAATCCCGAGATGCTCGCATAGATGAGGCGGGGATTTTCCGCGCGCATGGCCGCCGGGCCCAGGCCGAGCCGCTCCATCGCCCCTTTGCGGAAGCTCTCGACGAATACGTCGGCCCGCCGCACGAGACGCAGCAGCACGTCGCGACCCGCTGCCGTCTTCAGGTCGAGGGCGATGCTGCGCTTGTTCCTGTTGGCGCTGAGGAACACGGCGCCGTCGCCGGCGACATGCGGCGGCCATGAGCGCGTGTCGTCGCCGCTCCCGACCGTCTCGACCTTGATGACATCGGCTCCGAGGTCGCCCAGGTATTGGCCGCACATCGGCCCCGCCAGCACCTTGGTCACATCGAGCACACGGATGCCGGCAAGCGGTAGGAAGGGGCGGGCGGCCGCCGCGGCGGGTGTATCGGGCGTGGTCATGACTTGCGGGACGGCGGGTTCGTTGGGGAAGCGGGCGGCATCGCGTCACCGGACGGTGGCGACAGACCGGCGGCGGCGATTTTCCCGTGCAGTTCCGCCACCGATTCGGGATTGACGAGCGAGGAGAGATCGCCGGGCGGCGCGCCGAGGAACGCCGTTCGGACGACGCGGCGCATCACCTTCATGTTGCGCGTTCTCGGCAGGTCGTCCACGGCGATAACCACACGGGGACGGAAAGGGATGCCGAGTCCGGCGACCACCGCCGCCACCAGACGCTCGCGCACCGCCGCGTCCAGGGTGATCCCGGGCATCGGGATGACGACGCAGCAGACCGCCTCGCCCTTCACCGGGTCCGGAAGCCCGATCACCGCGGATTCGGCAACCAAACCGGTGGCCGCCAGCAAAGCCTCGATCTCGGAAGGGCCGGTACGCTTGCCGGCCACCTTCAGCGTGTCGTCCGAGCGGCCGAGAATCGCCCAGTGCCCGTCGGCGTCCACCACCGCCCAGTCGCCGTGACGCCAGAGGCCCGGCAGGGCCTCCCAGTAGCTCTCGAGATAGCGCGCGTCGTCATGCCAGAGGCCGCGGGTGAGGCCGATCGAGGGTTTCGTCAGCACGAGTTCGCCGACGGTGCCGGGTGGCACCGGGTGCCCCGCGGAATCGACCACCGCGGCGCCCATGCCGGGCACCGGACGGGCGAAGCCGCAGGGTTTGATCGGATGCAGCACGGTGCCGGAGAGGATGCCGCCGCCGACCTCGGTTCCCCCCGAATAGTTGAGGATGGGCACGCGCCGGCCGCATACCTTGTCGAAGGTCCACTCCCAGGCCTCGGGCGTCCACACCTCTCCGGTGGAGGCGCAGATGCGCAACGAGGAAAGGTCGTATCGTTCGATACCGCCGCCGCCATTGCGAATGAAGCCGCGCGCGGTGGTGGGGGCGATTCCGAGAAAACTGACGTGGAAATCCTGGATCAACCGCCACATCCGGCCGGCGTCGGGATAGTCCGGGCTGCCTTCCGCGAGCAGGACGGAGGCGCCTTGCATCGTCACCGCGACAGCCACCATGGGGCCGACCAGCCACCCCATGTCGCTCATCCAGAGCAGGCGGTCGGTGGACTTGAGGTCCATGACGATACCGACATCGAGCAGCATCTTGGCGGGGAACCCGACATGGGTATGCACCGTGCCTTTCGGCCGCCCGGTCGTGCCGGACGTGTACATCAGCATCAGCGGCGCGTCGGCGTCGAGCGGCAGGGTGGCGAAACCGGGGTCCTGATCCGCTATCAGCGTGTCGAGCCAATGGTCGCGTCCCTCGCGCCAGGCAACGTCCACGCCCACGTTGCGCACCACGATCATGTGGCGCAGCGAGGGCGCCGCCGCGGCCGCCTCATCGGCCACCGACTTCATCGGCACGAGGCTGCCGCGGCGCGAGGTGCCGTCGGCGGTGATCAGCGCGACCGCCTGCGAATCGACCAGCCGATCGGCGACGGCGCTCGCACCGAAGCCCGAGAACATCGGCAGCGCTATGGCGCCGATCTTGGCACAGGCGAGATAGGCCGCGACCGCCTCGGGGATCGTCGGCAGGAACAGCCCGACCACGTCGCCCGCCCGCAGGCCGAGCGCGTGAAGCCCAGCTGCGAGCCGGCACACGCGGTCGTCGAGCATGGCGTAGGTCCAGCGGGTCACCGCGCCCGCCTCGTTCTCCGCCACGATCACCTCGCGCGCCCAGAGCGGGCCGCCGCGATGCCGGTCGAGCGCGTTGAGCACGAGGTTCGTCTTGCCGCCCACGCACCAGCGCGCGAAGGGCACCCCGCGCGAAACGTCTAGCGTCTCGTCCCACGGGCGATAAAAAGCGAGCCGGCGCGCGACCTCGCCCCAGAACCAGGCGGGATCGGCGTCGGCGCGACGGATCAGCGTGTCGTAATCGGGGATGCCGAGTTCGTCGAGGAACGCTTTGGCGTTGCTCGACGTCACGAGGGCGTCCGGCGGATACCAGGCGAAGCCGGCATCCGCCCGCGGCGTCGCGCTCACGGCGCTCAGGATCCCGCGGCCGGCTGTCGCTTCATCAGCGCCTTGCGCCGGACAGACGCCACGATCTCGCCTTGCTGGTTGCGGCCGCGATGCTCGAACTCGACGATACCGGCATCCGGCCGCGAGCTCGACGCACGCGCCGATATCACCTCGGTTTCCGAGTGCAGCGTGTCGCCTACGCGAACCGGGGCGGGGAAGGAGATGTCGCCGAAGCCGAGATTGCCGAGTGTGGTGCCCTGCGTCATCTCGCTCACGCTGACACCCACCACGAGGCCGAGCGTATAGATGCTGTTGACCACGCACGAGCCGTAGATCGAGGCCTTGCCGAACTCATTATCGAGATGCAGCGCCTGCGGGTTATGTGTGAGCGCGCAGAAAAGGAGGTTATCGGTGTCGGTCACCGTACGCGTGATGGCATGGCGGTACACGTCGCCCACCGCCAGTTCCTCGAAATAGCGGCCTCTCGTTTCGTGGATCATGTCTAGTCCCGTTCTGTTTTTTTGATGGTCACGGCATCGCCCACGCTTCTGCCTGCGCAACGATATCGCGCGCCGTCTTCACATGCGCGTAATCGACGTGCTCGCCGTCATAGATCAGTGCGGCCTGCCCGCTCGCCTGGGCTTTTTCAAAGGCCACGATCATGCCGCGGTAGTAGGCGACCTCCTCCGCGCTCGGGCTGTAAACCTCGTTGACGATGGGCACGTTGGAAGGGTGCAGCAGCATTTCACCGACGAAACCGAGGCGTCGGTGCGCCGCCGCTGTCTCGCGCAATCCCGCGAGATCGTGCACCTCTTGCCACAGCCCGGCGAGCGGCAGCTTGCCCGCCGCCCGCGCGGCGATCACGCTGTTGGACTTCCACGCGAGGCTTTCGAGTCCCTCGCGCGTCCACTGGAATCCCACCGAGCGCGCCACGTCGCCGTTCTTCGCTGACGCGCAGGCGATCGTGGTGACGCGGGGGTTCAGCGCAATCTCGTGCGCGAAATGCAGCGAGCGCGCCGTTTCGAGCGTCGGGATCATGCCGACGGTGCCGACCGCGAGCCCATTGCGTGACTCCGCTTCGGAGACGAGCATCGCCGCCATGTGCATGTCCTCGGGCCCGTTCGGCTTCGAAAGGACGACGCCCTCGAGGCCCGGCACCACGATCGCGGCGAGATCCTCCATGCTGTAAATGAAGGGCGAGCGGTTGATGCGCACATAGACGCGCTCACCGCTCGCGGCCAGGCCGGCGATGCGCCCCGCCACGAGTTCGCGCGCCTGGGCCTTCTGCGCGTCGGGCACGCTGTCCTCGAGGTCGAGGATCACCGCGTCGGCGTGGTAGCCCGGCACCTTGTCAATCCAGGAGGCGCGATGGCCAGGCACGAAGAGGAAGGAACGGATCGGCTTCATGGTACGGTGCTCAGTAGGATTTGGGCAGGCCGAGTACTTTCTCGGCAATATTCGAGAGGATCAACTGCGGCGTGATTGGCGCGAGCCGCAGGAGCAGCGCTTCCCGAAGATAGCGCTCCACATGGAACTCCTTGGCGTAGCCGAAGCCGCCATGAGTGAGCATCGCGGTCTCGCAGGTTTTGATGGCGGCCTCCGCCGAGAGATATTTGCCGGCATTCGCCTCGCTGCCACAGGGCTTGCCCGCATCGTAGAGCGCGGCTGCGCGCAGCGCCATGAGCCGCGCGGCCTCAAGCTCGGCCCAGCATTGGGCGAGCGGGTGCTGGATCGATTGGTTCATCCCGATCGGCCGGTTGAACACTATTCGTTCCTTCGCGTACTGGGTGGCGCGCGCCAGCGCGGCTCGGCCGAGGCCGATCGCCTCCATCGCGACGAGCACCCGCTCGGGATTCATGCCGTGAAGGATGTAGCCGAAACCCTTGCCCTCCTCGCCGATGCGGTCCTCCACCGGGATGGGCAGCCCGTCGAATACGAGTTCGTTGGAATCAACCGCGGCACGGCCCATTTTGTCGATCTCGCGCACGTCGACGTAGTTGCGGTCTAGCCTAGTGTAGAACAGGCTGAGACCATCCGTCGGTTTCTTGACGTTGTCCGCGGGCGTCGTGCGCGCCAGCAGCAGAATGTTGTCGGCCACCTGCGCGGTGGAGATCCAGACCTTCCGCCCGTGCACGACGTAGCGGTCGCCCTGCCGCTCGGCGCGGGTCTTGAGCTTGGTCGTGTTCAGCCCCGCATCGGGTTCGGTGACCCCGAAGCAGGCCTTGCGCTCGCCGCGGATGAGCGGCGGCAGCGCGCGCTGCTTCTGCTCCTCGGTGCCGAACACGACGACGGGATTGAGGCCGAAGATATTCATGTGCACCGAGGAGCAGGCGGACATGCCGCCGCCGCTCTCGGAGATGGTGAGCATCATGAGCGCGGCCTCGGTGACGCCGAGCCCCGCGCCGCCATACTCCTGCGGCATCGCCACGCCGAGCCACCCGGCATCGGCGACGGCGCGATAGAATTCCTCGGGGAACTCGCCGGACCGATCCTTGGCGAGCCAGTACCCGGCATCGAAGCGGCGGCACAGATCGGCCACCGCGTCCCGGAGTTGCAACTGTTCGTCGCTGAGTTCGAAATCCATGTCTGCCCCGGTCGTGGAGGGATGCCTTGAACCGGATTATAGGACCAAGTTCGAATCATGGAAGAGGCTTCGTGAATCCGAACAAACGAGATGCGATCGTACTTGGCCGGCTGTGCTGCCGGTCCGAGCAAAGGAGACCGGAACCATGGCGAAGAAGACGACGCCCAAAACGGCCAGGCGTGGAGCCTCCACCGCCCGCGCCGCGCGCACTTTCACCGACTCGCGTCGCAGACGCTGACCGACCCGGCGAGCCGCGGGCCATAGGGTCGATGATTCCGGAGCGGTACTGGCGATGGCGGTGCTCGCGAGCGCACGCACCGGCGAACTCCGTGCGCGAAGCCAGAGAGAACATCTTATTCAGGTCCGGCTACCCGGGAGCAGGCCTCGGGGGGAGGCATTCGCCGGATGCGGCAGGAGCCGCCGCTGCGAAGGGTCTATTGACGAACGGCCAAGAGGGCGCGTACGGTCGGATCTACGAACAGAATTCGCTTCTGCGAACAACCGGCATTACGGAACGTCCGCCGCCCCATGAGTGTTCACGCCAACGCCGCACAAGGCGCTTCCCCGTCCTCCACGCCCGCGCGACCGCTGCGGGGCGTGCGCGTGCTCGACCTTTCCTGGCTGCTCCCGGGCCCGTTCTGCACCAATATCCTGGCTGAACTCGGGGCGGAGGTCGTCAAGGTCGAACGCCCGGAGGGCGGCGACCATCTGCGCACCCTCATGCCGGGCGCGAGCGCCATCGTGAACCGCGGCAAGCGCAGCATCGTGCTCGACCTCAAGCGCGTGGAAGATCGCGAGACGTTCGACGCGCTGCTCGCCGCCTCGGACGTGTTCGTGGAATCGTTCCGTCCCGGCGTCGCGCAGCGGCTTGGCTGCGACTGGGCCACCCTTTCGGCCCGACACGACCGGTTGATCTACCTATCGCTCAGCGGGTACGGCCAGGATGGCCCGCTGGCGCAACATCCGGGGCACGACATCAACTATCTCGCGCTCGCCGGGGCGATGGGCATCCCAGGCCATTGGGGCGAGGAGCCGAGGCGGAGCGGGCTGCCGGTCGGCGATCTTGCGGCCGCGCTCTATGGGGTCATCAACATCCTCGCCGCCCTGCGCGCGCGCGACGCCGGCGGGCGAGGCACTTTCATCGATCTCGCCATCGCCGAATCCGTGCTGCACTGGAGCCAGATCCGCATCGCCGACCTCGACCGTTCCGGCGCCGTGGCGCGCTGGGGGCATTTGCAGCCCGGCAGCGACGTGTTCGCGACGGCCGACGGGGCGCGCATCGCACTCGGCGTGGTGGAGGGGAAGTTCTGGCGCGCGATCGCGGAGGCGGTGGGCGATCCGGCGCTCGCCCGCCGGGCGGAGGATTTCGAGCACGCCCGCTGGGAGACGCGAGAAGCCGTTGGCGACGCGCTGCGGACGTCCCTGGGGGCTGCGATCAGCGCGCACGCCTGCGCGCACTGGGAGCGCGTGCTCGCGGCGGCGGACGTGCCGTTCTCGGTCATCGCCGACCCGGCGGGCGCGATGGAGGCGCCGCAATTCATCGCGCGCGGCATGGTCGCAACCATTCCGGAGAGGCCGGGCGGCGTGCGCGTGGCGGCGCTGCCGGGGCGGCGCTATCGCGGCGTGGCGGGCCGGGCGCCCGCGCTCGACGAGCATGGCGCGGCGTTGCGCGCCGAGGTGCGGGAGAGGCGGCGGGCATGACCGGAACCACGGCTCCGCTCGGCGACATAACGGTCGTCGATCTCACCAAATTCATCGCCGGCCCGATGTGCACGCAATATCTCGGCGAACTCGGAGCCGAGATCATCAAGATCGAGGACCGTGACGCGGGCGACGATCTGCGCGGCATGCCGCCTTTCATCGGCGATGACGGCGCGATGTTCTACGCCATGAACCGCAACAAGCGGAGCATCGCGCTCGATCTCAAGACACAAGCCGGCCGCGATATCGCGCTGCGCCTGGTGGCGAAGGCGGACGTGCTGGTCGAGAGTTTCGGCACCGGCGTCGCCGAGCGCCTGGGCCTAGGGCATGACGCGCTTTGCGCGCGGTTCCCGCGGCTGGTCTATTGCAGTGTCTCGGGTTTCGGTCGTACCGGTCCACTCGGGCCCCGCCCTGGGTTCGAGGTGATGATGCAGGCCTATACCGGCCTCATGCTCACGACCGGCGAGGAAGATGGCGGCCCGTTGCGGATCGGCTTCTCGCCGCTCGACCAGACCACCGGCATTCATGCGGCCGCCGGCGTGATGGCCGCGCTCCGCACGCGGGACCGGACGGGGAAAGGCTCCTATGTGGAGGCCTCGCTGTTCGAGACCGCGCTTTCCTTCATGGGCTGGCACGCGCAGGCCTTCTGGCTGACAGGGGCGCCGCCCGAACGCTCCGGCTCCGGGCACGGATCGCTATGTCCCTATCAGGCATTTCGTGCGAGCGACGGCTATATCCTGATCGCCGCCGGCAGTGAGGCGTTGTGGCGCAAACTGTGCGATGCGATCGGGCTCGCCGAGTACAAGGACGATCCCCGCTTCGCCACGAACCGGGAGCGGGTGGCGCGGCGTGGCGAGACCGTGGCGCTGGTCCAGGGCCGCATCGAGACCCGCGCGGTCGCGGACTGGATGGCGGTGCTCACCGATGCGCGGATCCCTTGCTCGCCCATCAACGGCATCGGCCAAGTGTTGAACGATCCGCAGACCGCCGCGCGCGGCATGGTGATGGAATACCGGCATCCGGTCGGAGAGGGGATGAAAGGGATCGCCCTCCCGATCACCCTCGACGGGGTGGCGCGGGCGGTGCGCCGCGCGCCGCCGCTGCACGGAGAGCACACGGACGAAATCCTGCGCGAGATCGGCTGCGACGAGGCGCGCGTGGCGGCGTTGCGGGCCGACGGTGTGGCCGGCTGCGCGCGTGGCGCCACGTCCGATGACGCGGCGGCCCGCCCCCGATCCCCAACCCCAGATAAAAAGCCGAAAGAGCGGAACTGATGACAAATACAACGGGATTGACGCGGCGGAATGTCGTGGCCGGGATGCTCGCGACCGGTGCCACCTCCGCGGCGCGAGCGGCGGAAACGGTGCAGATCGGCATGCCGATCGAGTTGAGCGGCCGCTTCGTCTCCTTCGGTTCCGCCGTGAAGCGCGGCATCGACATGGCCGTGGACGCGTTCCACGGCCATGTCGGGAATCGCAAGATCGAGTTGCTGGTGCGTGACGTGCAATCCGACGCGCAGGTCACGGTTCAGGTCATGAACGAATTGACCAAGCAGAACAATGTTCAGTTCGTCATCGGTCCGATATCCAGCGCGATGGTGGCGGCGGCGATTCCGGCCTGGCGGCAGACCAAGCCGATCTGGATCTGCCATGGATCGACGGCGCCGTTGACCGAGGAGCAGGTCGGCAACGAGCCGCATTTCTTCCACACCTTCCCATACCTCTATCATTACGCCGCCGCCATGTCGGAAGGCCTGAAATCGGTGCTGGGCGGCGGCAAGTCCGCTGCCATCATCTATTCGGACGACGCCTATGGCCGCGCCGGGCTGCCAGCGGCACGCAAGTATTTCACCAAGGCGGGCTTCAAGATCACCGACGAGCAACTCGTGCGCTCGGGTGCCACCGACATGAACCCGGTCCTGCAGCGGATACGCATTGGCCGCCCCGAGGTGCTGATCGTGCTTTTACAGACGACCGATCTCGCCACGCTCGCCAAGCAGGTGCAAATCGCCAACCTCGACGTTCCCTATCTGACGGACGGCACCGATATCTTCATTGAGGAGTGGCAGAAGACCGTCGGTAGCGCGCAGGAGGGATGGATCGGCGTCTCGGGCTACATACCGGGCATGCAGCGTGCCGCGAGCAAGCAGCGTCCCGACATCTTTCCCGCCATCGGTCAGTGGGAAAGCGACTTCCGCGCGCGGTACAATGTCGCCCCCGGTTATCTCGACATCGGCGGTTATTGCGCGATGTCGATGTTGCTGCTGGCCTTCGAAAAGGCGGGCAGCGTCGATCAGGAGAGCGTCGCGGCCGCGCTGAAATCGCTCGACGTCGAGACCCTGCTGGGTCGCGGCCACTTCGCGCCAACCGAGTCGGGCACGCTGAACCAAGCCTTTCAGGACCTCATGGTCGCGCAGCGTCAGCACGACAAGAGCATCATCGTGTTTCCCGCCGATGTCGCGGACGGCAGGCTCGTGCCGCGCTCCGGCGGCTGATCGCCGCGGACGATGCTTCTACCGCAGGTGCTGATCGACTCGCTGCTGCTGAGCGGTCTCTACGCGCTGATGGCGCTTGGTCTCGCGCTCAGCTTCGGCGTGACCAACGTCCTGAACTTCGCCCATGGCGAGGCGATCATGCTGGGGGCCTATGGCGCCTTCTTCATGTTTTCAATGTTCGGGATCGATCCGTTGCTGGCCCTGCCCATCGTCGCGCTGATCGGCTTCGGAGCCGGTTACCTGCTGTTCGAGACGCTGCTCCGGCGCGCCCTGCATGCGCCGCAGATCAACCAGATCCTGCTCACTTTCGGAATCGGCCTCATCCTCAGCAATGGCGCCGAGATCGCGTTCAGCCCCGATATGCGGTCGGCCAACCCGGCTTACGCGTCGAAGGCGATCCTGATCGGCTCCGCCTTCGTGCCCGTCGGCCGGCTTGCCGCCTGCGTCGTGGCGGTGGTGCTCTCGGCGGCGCTGCTCTGGTGGTTGCATCGGACGGAATACGGCCGGGCCTGCCGGGCCGTCGCGCAGAACCGGCTCGCGGCGACGCTGTCCGCGATCAACCTGAACAACGTCTATGCCGTGGCGTTCGGATTGAGCATCGCGATCGCCGCCGCCACCGGCGCCGCTCTCAGTTCGGTCACCCCGGTCACGCCCTTCATGGGCTTCCATCTGCTGGTGAAGGCTTTCGCCATCGTCGTGCTCGGCGGCATGGGCAGCGTGGGAGGCGCCTTGATCGGCGCGCTTCTGCTGGGGTTCCTCGAAACCCTCGTCGCCTACTTCGTCCCCGATGGCATCGGCTGGGCGGAAGGGGTGGCCTTCGCGGTGCTGTTCGCCGTCCTGATCCTGCGTCCCGGCGGCGTCGCCGGCCGCGCGGTTCACCAATGAGCGCGCCGCGGCCGAGCGGATCGGGTATCGCGGTGCTGGGCGCCGTCGTGACGCTGGGGGCGCTCGCGGTCATACCCTTCAACCCGCCGCTGCTCAGTGACTGGCTGTTCCGCATCGCGATGCTCGTGATGCTCGCCGTGAGCTGGAACATGATGGCGAGCGCGGGGATGATTTCCCTGGGCCATTCCGCCTTCTGGGGCCTTGGCGGGTATTGCTGCGCGCTGGCGGCGAATGTGCTGGGGGTGGGGTTCGGGATGTCGTTCCTGGCCGCCGCGGTCGTCGGTGCGGCGACGGGCCTGGTGCTTGCCCTGGTGACGGGGCGTCTGCGCGGCGTGTTCTTCGCGGTGGCGACGTTGGCGCTTTCCGAGGGCCTGCGCATCGCCGGCCTGATGCTGCCCGACCTCACCGGAGGGGCGGCCGGCCTGTTCCTGGCGCCGGGGGCGCGGCCGCCCGCCAATCTCCTTTACGAAGTGGCGGTGGTCGCCGCGGCACTTTCGGTGGCGATCACCTGGCTGCTTTTCCGCACCCGGCTGCGCTTCGCCGTGCGTGCGATGCGCGAGAACGAGGATGCGGCGCAGATGCTGGGCATCAATCCGCTGCTGTTCCGTGCCCTGATTTCCGCCATCGCCGGGGCGATGGCCGCGACCGCCGGCGGTTTCAACCTCTGGTATTCCGGGTATATCGCGCCAGACATCGCCTTCACGCTGCATTTCGCCATCCTCGCGCAGATCGCCGTCATCATCGGCGGCATCAACACGCTGGCAGGCCCGGTGATCGGCGCCTTCCTGATCATCGCCCTCTCGGAAGTCACGCGCATTCTGGTCGGCTCCCGGGAAGGGTACAGCCTGCTGATCTACGGCGTGTTGCTGGTCGCAGCGATCAGCTTCCTGCCGAACGGGTTGTACGGGCTCCTAACGCATCGGCGGATGCGGCCAACGGAATCCGCATGACCGCGCTGCTGAGCGTCGAGCGGCTGAGCGCGGGATATGGCGAGCTGCGGGTGCTGGAGGACGTCTCGCTCGAGGTCGGAGCGGGTGAGGTGGTATGCCTCCTCGGCGCCAACGGGGCGGGCAAGACGACGACCCTGATGGCGATCACCGGGGTGATCGGCGCCAGAGGCGGCGACATAGTTTTTGCCGGCGGCAGTCTCGCTGGAGTCGCCGCGCACCACCGTGTCGAGCGCGGTATCGCGCTCGCGCCGGAGGGGCGGCAGGTTTTCCAGGACTGCACGGTGGAGGAGAACCTGCTGCTTGGCGCCTTCGGCCGCCGCGGCCGGGGCCGCCGCCGGGCGCGTCTCGACGAGGTGTTCGACCTGTTCCCCCGGCTGGCGGAGCGGCGCCGGCAGCAGGCCGGGCTGATGTCGGGTGGCGAGCAGCAGATGCTCGCCATCGGCCGGGCGCTGATGACGGACCCACGTCTTCTGATGCTGGACGAGCCTTCGCTCGGCCTCTCGCCCAAGGTCGCGCTCTCGGTTTACGAGGCGGTGGCCCGGGTGGCGGCAACCGGCCTGTCCATCCTGCTCGTCGAGCAGAACACCCAGACGGCGCTGTCGATCGCCACCCGCGGCTACGTGCTGGTACATGGGCGCGTCGTCGCCGCCGGCGCCAGCGCGGAGCTGCGTGACGCACCCGTGCTGCGTGAAGCCTTCCTCGGCGGCGGGTCCGACAGGCTCGGCGCCACGCCGCGGCGCGCGCCGGACGAGGTCACGGCGCCGCTCCTTTCGATCCGCGGGGTGGAGAAGCACTTCGGCGGCGTGCCCGCGATCCAGTCCTTTTCCCTGTCGCTGCATCGGGGCGAGTTCTGCGGGCTGATCGGGCCGAACGGCGCGGGCAAGACGACGCTGATGAACCTTCTGACGGGTTATATGCGGCCCAGCGCGGGCGAGATCGTGTTCGATGGCCAGGCGATCGTCGGCCTGCGGCCCTATCAGTGCTGTCGCCTCGGCATCGCACGCACCTTTCAGATCGTGCGGCCGTTTCCCGAGATGAGCGTGCTCGACAACGTCGTTACCGGCTGGATGTTCGCGGGCGACGCGGCCTCGCGTCGGCGGCCGGAGGCGGACGTGCGCGCGGAATGCGTGGCGCTGCTCGAACTAGTCGGCCTCGGCGGTCGGCTGGGCAGCCCGTCGGGCAGCCTGACCCTGGGTGAAAAGAAACGGCTCGAACTGGCTCGGGCGCTGGCCACGCGGCCGCGCCTGCTGCTGCTCGATGAGGTGCTGGGCGGGCTGTCCGATGCCGAAATCGTACAGATGTGCGCGGTGCTGAGGCAGGTGCATGCGCGCGGCATCACCATCCTGATGATCGAGCATGTGATCCGCGCCCTGGTGCGGCTTGTGGACCGGCTCGTCGTGCTGAATTTCGGCAGGAATCTCCGCGATGGACCGCCGGCCGAGGTGCTCGCCGATCCGATGGTGGTCGAAGCCTATCTCGGCCGGCCGCTTGCCGTGGATGACGCCCGGCATCCAATGACCGACCAGCTCCATGACTGAAAGGAAGCGACGCATGCGCGCCCTCGTGCTTCGGGAGTGGACCCGATTCGAGAATGTTAGGATCGAGGAGGACTGGCCGACGCCGACCGTGCAACCCGGCACCGTGAAGATACGCACACAGAGCGTCGGTATGAATTTCGCCCTGTCGCTGCGGGTCGAAGGCAAGTACCAGGTCAAGCCGCCCTTGCCGCACGTACCCGGCATCGATCTCTGCGGCATCGTGACCGAGCTGGGGGCCGGCGTGACGCGCTTCGCCGTGGGCGACCGCGTCGTCGCTTTTGTCGATCACGGCGCCTTCGCCGAGGAATGCATCGCCCTCGAGCACCGCACCTTCAGGTTGCCTGACGGGATCCCGTTCGTACAGGCGGTGACCTTCCCCTCGTCCTGGATGACCACCTACATCGCGCTGGTCTGGCCGCAATGGGGTAACCTCCAGTTCGGAGAAACGATGCTGGTGCATGGCGCGGCGGGCGCCGTCGGGATAGCCGCGCTCGACATCGGCAAGATCATGGGCGCCACCGTGATCGCGACCTGCGGTTCGGCGCGCAAGGTGGAGGTGTGCCGCGCGCACGGCGCCGATCACGTCATCAACTACCGCGAGGAGGATTTCGTCGCCCGTGTCCGCGAGGTGACGGACGGGGTCGGAGCGGACCTGATCTATGACCCGGTGGGCGGCGATGTGACGCTGCGCTCCCTGCGCTGCGTGGCGCCGGAGGGACGCATCATCCCGATCGGCTTCGCCAGCGGCAAGGTGCCGGATATCCCGGCCAACATCCTGCTGATGAAGCACGCCAAGGTGCTTGCCATGAATGCCGGCTACTACAATGGCCAATGGGGGGTGGACCCGGCGCGGCATCGCGACATGGGCAAGGTGTTCGAACCACAACTGCGCCACACCATGGACCAGTTGTTCCGCTGGACGATGCAGGGACGGATGACGCCGGAGATCAGCCACGTCTTCACTTTTGACCAGGTGCACGAGGCCATGGAGACGGTTCTCGGGCGCGAATCGATCGGGAAAGTCGCGGTGGTGTTCGACGAGGAAGCGCGCCGCCTTGCCGCCGTCGGCCCTCGGTGAGGCGGCACGATCTCCGACCCCGATCGTCGTAACCATGATGCGTTTAGGACAATGAAGATGAACAACCTCGGCCAACTTTCCCTGAACGCCCTGGATGCGGGCCAAGCCCGGCGGATCGTCGCGGACTGGCTGGGCCGCTTCGAGACGGCGCTGAACTCTCGGGACGCGGCCCTTCTCGGGGACTTGTTCCATCAGGACTGCCATTGGCGCGACATCCTGGCCTTTACCTGGAACCTGACGCCGGTCGAGGGTCGGACCAACGTCGCGGCCCGCCTCGCGGCGGAACAGGAACATGTCGGCGCGCACGGGTTTCATTTGCCGCCGGGACGCAAGCCGCCGGCGCGGGTGAAGCGGCTGGAGGTCGACAGCATCGAGGCGATCATCGGATTCAGCACCGCCCACGGCCGCGGCGCCGGCCTCGTCCGCCTGTCCGCCGCGCACGACGGCAGGGGAGAGATGAAGGCATGGCTTCTGTCCACGACGCTGGAGGCGCTCGACGGATACGAGGAAAAGATCGGCGACAACCGGCCGACCGGCGCCGCCTATTCGCGCAATTTCGGTGGCGACAACTGGGCCGACCAACGCCGCAAGGCTATTGCCTACGAGGATCGTGAGCCTGCCGTTCTCGTCGTCGGCGGCGCGCAGGCCGGTCTGTCGATCGCCGCGCGCCTGAACCAGTTGGGTGTCGATACCCTGGTCGTCGAGAGATTGCCGCGCATCGGCGACAGTTGGCGCAAGCGATATCATTCACTGGCGCTGCATAATTCGATTCATTTGAACCATCTGCCCTACATGGATTTTCCGCCGACCTGGCCGCGATATATCCCCAAGGACATGTTGGCCAACTGGTTCGAGCTGTACGCCGACGTCATGGAAGTAAATTGCTGGACCGATACGGAGTTTGTCGCCGCGAGTTGGGATGAGAACAGCAAAACCTGGACTGCGCGGCTGAAGAAGGGCGACGGCACCGAGCGGACGGTGCGGCCGCGTCACATCGTGCTCGCGAACGGCGTCAGCTCCTATCCCATGATTCCCGATCTGCCCGGCCTCAAGGACTTCAAGGGCGACGTCATCCACTCCGAAGGTTTTGACAACGGCGAGCCTTGGAGGGGCAAGAACGCGCTCATCATCGGCACCGGCAGCAGCGCCAACGACATCGCGCTCGATCTGCATAGCCATGGCGTTCACACCACGCTCATTCAGCGTGGTTCCAGCACCGTCGTATCGATCGATCCCAGCGCCAGGCTCAACGAAGCGATCTGGGACGAGGGCGGTCCGCTCGAGGACTGCGACCTGATCGTTGCCTCCGCGACCCCCCCGCTTGTCGTCAAGGCGTATCAGATCGCGACCAAGCGGATGATGGAACTCGACAAGCCGCTGATCGAGGGCCTCAAGAAGATCGGGTTCAAGTACGACATCGGTGAGGATGCCACCGGCCACCAAATGAAATATCTCCGCCGCGGCGGGGGATACAACCTGGATGCCGGCAGTTCGGCGTTGCTGATCGCGGGCGAACTCGGCCTGCTTCAATACGACAAAATTGAGCGTTTCGCCGCCGAGGGCGCGCTGCTCAGGGACGGGACCACGGTGCCGGCCGATCTGATCGTTCTGGGGACGGGCTATTATCCGCAGATGGAACTGGTTCGCCGCGCGTTCGGCGAGGACACGGTCCGGCGCATCGGTCCGGTCTGGGGCATCGGGCCCGACGGCGAACTCAACAACATGTACAAGCGCACTTCGCAGGAAGGTCTGTGGTTCATCGCCGGCAGCCTGGCCCAATGCCGCATTTACTCAAAATATCTCGCCATACAGATCAAGGCGATGGAACTCGGCAAGCTGGGTCCCCTGAACAACAACCGGCCGGCCACGCGGTCTTCGACGTGATCGGGCGGCGCGCCCGTTCGAACATCATCCGCAACACGAGCCTATCGAGGAAAGAACAGAATGAGTCTACGTGAGGTTGGCATCATCAGCGGGATCGGCGAAACCGCCTATTCCCGCAACTCCGGCAAAAGCGTCCTCGCCCTGCAGCTGGAGGCGGCGTTGCTCGCGATCCGCGACGCCGGGCTTTCCCCCAGGGACATCGACGGCGTGCTGCCGTATGGGTCGGCGGTGGTGGCGGAGGACTTCATCACCAATTTCGGCATCGCCGACCTGCGCTTCTCTGCGACCACCCCGCTCGGCGGAGCCAGTTGCGTGGCCGGCATCCAGGCGGCGTTGGCGGCGATCAAGGCTGGGATTTGCAAGCACGTCCTGCTGCCGCTCGGCCGCAACGGCGCATCGGGCACACGGATCGCGGCGCGGGTGCAGGAAATGCCTCAGTTCCACCTCGTCGGCGAGTTCGAGATGCCGATCGGCGCGCTTGCCCCGGTGCAATACTATGCCCCGATGGCGCGCCGCCACATGGAGATGTACGGCACCACCAGCCGCCAGTTCGGCGAAATCGCCTCCAGCACCCGCGGCAATGCGATCCTGCATGGCAACGCGATCATGACCAAGCCGATGACGATCGAGGACCATCAGGCGTCGCGCATGATCTCCGACCCGTTTCGCCTGCTCGACTGCAGCCTGGAAAGCGATGGCGCGGCGGCGATCGTGGTCAGCAGCGCCGACTATGCGCGCGACCTGCGCAGCCGCCCCGTCCACGTGATGGGCGTTGCGGAGGGCCATCCCGATTCTCCCAGCGCGATCACCCAGCGTCCGGACCTCACGACCCTTGGCCTCGCCAAGGCGGCGCCGAAGGCGTTCCGGATGGCGGGCGTGACGCCGGCCGACATCGACGTCGCCGAGATCTATGACTGCTTCACCTACATCGTGCTGTGCCAGCTCGAGGACGCGGGGTTCTGCAAGAAGGGCGAGGGGGGACCGTTCGTCGAGAGCGGCGCCATCCGGCTGGGGGGCAAGCTGCCGGTGAACACGCATGGCGGGCTACTTTCGCAAGCGCACATGGCGGGGATGAACCACGTGGTCGAACTTGTGCGCCAGTTGCGCGGAGAGGCGGGGGCCACCCAGGTCGCCGATGCCGAACTCGGCGTGGTGACCGGTTATGGCGATATGGGCGATGGGGCCATCGCCGTCATGCGGAGGGGCTGAGGATGACTGACAAATCTTATAACAAACCGGTTCCGGAACCCACGCCCGATTCTCGCCCGTTTTGGGACAGTCTGGCGAGCGGGCGGCTATCGTTTCAGAAATGTGGCGCCTGTGGCGTCATCCGTCACTATCCGCGACCGATGTGCAGTGCCTGCCATTCGATGGCGACCGAATGGGTCGAGGCCAGCGGGCGCGGCAAGGTCCATAGCTGGACCGTGACGCATCACGCCTTCAACCCGGGTTTCCGCGACGAACTGCCGATGGTGCTGGCCACCGTCGATATGGAGGAACGGGTGCGCATGAACGCCCAACTGCGTGGCGTGGACCCGGCCTCATTGACGATCGGTCTCCCCGTGCGGGTGGACTACGAGCAGGTGCGGGAGGGATTGACCCTGCCGTTCATGCGCGTGGATCGACCGGGCTGAGCGCCCGGTCGGTGATGCGCTGCCCCGCCGCGCTCAGGCTGACGTGACGGGGTCTTCTCATCGAACGGGAAACCAGGGTCCAGAGCCCGGGATTTCCATGTCCCGGCTTCGGGCCCCGCACGCCAGTCGTTGGGTTTTTGAAACGGAGCTGGGCCTTTGTGCCCCGGGGTTGGCGGCCTTCCCGGCCGATGGAGGGATACACAATGACGCATCAGGCGATCATTTTCGAGCAGGACGAGGGAGTAGGCGTCATCACGCTCAATCGTCCGGAGGCCCGCAATGCGCTCGATCTGCGGATGCGGCAGGAAATCGCCGATCTGATTCCCGTGCTGCGCGACGACGCTTCGATCAAGGCGGTTCTCATCATCGGCGCCGGCGGCGTGTTCTGCAGTGGCGGCGATCTGCGTTCGTTGACCGAGGAGCGGCGCTCGGCGGGGCAGAACCGGCGGCGCATCCATGATCTGCATGTTTGGCTCCCTCAGTTGGTCAACCTGGAGAAGCCGGTGATTGCCGCCGTCGATGGACCTGCCTTCGGCGGTGGTTTCAACCTCGCGCTGGTCGCCGACTTCATCCTGGCCACGCCGAAAGCGCGGTTTTGCCAGGTATTCGCGCGAATCGGCATGATCCCGGACCTGGCGGGCCTCTATCTGCTGCCTCGCATCGTCGGGTTGCAGCGGGCGAAGGAACTGGTGTTCACCGGACGGGTCCTGGGTGCGGAGGAAGCGCGAACCCTTGGGATCGTCCACGACATCCTGGCGGCCGAAACGCTGCGCGATGAGGCTCTGGCCTTCACCCGCCGCTTCTGCGCGGCCCCGACCACGGCGATCGGCCTGGCCAAGAATATCCTCAATCAGTCGCACAATCTGGACCAGCGGGTGCTGGCGGAACTGGAGAGCTATGCCCAGGCGGTGTGCCTGGACAGCGATGACCATCGCAACGCCGTGGAACGTTTCCTGAGAAAGGAGCCGCTGCCCTTCGTCTGGGAAGAGGATCCCGGGAAGCGGTCTTGATCCGGCGATGCTTTCAAATGTTATGAAACAGCAACTGATGCCGAGGCGGCATGACGCCCCGGCAGCCTGCAACCAGGCCGGAGAGGCGGCACGATCCCAAACGTTCCATTGGAGACGAAAATGCAAATGAACCGGTCAGCCTCCCTGGCGAGGCTGCTCAGCGCGCGTTCGATCGCGGTCGTCGGCGCGTCCGAGGATCTGGTAAAGCCTGGCGGGCGAGTGATCGCCTCACTGCTGCTCAACAATTATTCCGGCACGATCTATCCGGTTAATCCCGGCCGTTCGATGATCCAGGGCCTTACCTCCTATCCATCGCTGACGGCGCTGCCGGACGCCCCTGACATGGTCATCCTTTCGGTTCCGGCGAAGGATGTGGAGGCCAGCATCCGCGACGGGCTGGAACGCGGTGCGGGGGGCTTTGTCGTTTTCGCATCCGGTTTCGCGGAAAAGGATGCGGCCGGCGCCGAGGCGCAACAGCGGATCGCCGCGCTGGTCAAGGCGCGCGGCGTGCCCATGATCGGCCCGAACTGCCTGGGCGTGATGAACGGCAGCGCCGGAATCCTTGCCTCCTCCACCATCGTGATGCGCGGGCGGCGCATGCTGGCCGGGAATTGCAGCCTGATCAGCCAGAGCGGGGCAATCGGCACGTATTGGCTCGATATGATGATGAATGCCGGTCACGGCATGGCGAAGTGGCTCTCGACCGGCAATGAGGCCGACATCGATGTGGCCGCCGCGGCGGCCTACCTGGCCGAAGATCCGGATACACAGATCATTGCGCTCTATGTCGAGGGCATCCGCGATGGCGTGACGTTCCGCCGCGCCGCCCGCCGCGCGGCCGCCGCGCGCAAGCCGGTCGTGGTGCTGAAATCGGGCCGTTCGGCGGCCGGAGCCATCGCTGCCGCTTCCCATACCGGGGCATTGGCCGGCGCCGATGACGCGTACGATGCGCTGTTCACCCAATTCAACATCTGTCGTGTCGAATCGATGACGGCGATGGTCAATCTCACCCGCCTGCTGTTGACGCAGAAAGTCCGGCCCGGCCGGCGCATGCTGGTGCTGTCGGTCTCCGGCGGCGCCGGCGTGCTGCTGACCGACGCGGCCCAGGCCGTCGGGCTCGAAACGCCCGATTTCCCGCCGGAGAGTAAGGCGGCGCTGCGCGCCATCCTGCCCGATTTCGCCCAGCCACAGAATCCGATCGATCTGACCGCCCAGATCGTCGCCGACAGGTCGATGCTGCGGCGGGCGCTGCAGGTCGCCGTGGATTCCGGCGTGTTCGACGGGCTGTTGCTTTTCGTCGGCGGGCTGAGCGAACTCGCCGGCGAACTTGCCGAGGCGCTGAACGCGATCGTCCGCCCGTGGGGACGCCCCTGCGCCGTGGTTTGGCAAGCGGTCACGCAGGAGGCGGTGCGGACGCTGAACGAAGCCGGTCTGCCCGTGTATGATGAAATCCCCGAGGCCGCCGCGGCGATGGCCGCCGCGCTCGGGATAGCCGAAGGCTGGGAGCGGAAGGTCATCCCGGCCGAGGACCCGAGCCCACGACCCGCCGCGCGCGTCGTTCACCTGACCGAGCAGGCGTCCAAGACCCTGCTCGCGGAAGGCTGCGACGTCGCTCGTCCGCGCGGCATCCTGCTGACCTCGGCGGATGGCGCGGCGGCGCGGCTGGCGGAGCTGCGCGCGCCTCTGGTTGCCAAGCTGCAGAGCGGGGCGATGCTGCACAAGAGCGGACATGGCGGCATCGTGTTGCACCTGCCCGATGCCGCCGCGGCCGCCGACGCCACCGGCCGGCTGCTGGCGCTGGCGCGGGAGCGCGGACTGGATGCCGAGGGTGTCCTCGTGGAGGAGATGGTCGGCATCGGCCTCGAATTCGTGTTGGGCATCCGCGACACGCCGGTTTTCGGTCCGATGCTGACATTGGGTCGCGGCGGGGTGGAGGTCGAGGTCGATCCGGACGTGGTGATGGCCTATCTGCCGCTCGGTCCCGCCGAGATCGAGGCCCTGATTCAGCGCCTGCGCGTGGCGCCCCTGCTGCGCGGCTTTCGCGGCCGGCCGGCGGCCAATGTCGCCGGACTTGCGGAGGCGGTGCACCGCATCTGTGAATTCTATCTGGCGAACCCGGAGCTGCGCGAAATCGAAATCAATCCGCTGATTCTCGACCGCGAAGGCCGGGTGTTGGCGCTGGATGCGCTGATCGCCCGAGCCGGGGGCGAGCATGGGTGAACCAATTCTGGCCGTCGAGAACGTCTCCAAGCGATTTGGCGGCGTCAAGGCCGTCGATGGTGTGAGTTTTTCGGTGGCGCGCGGGGAGATCCTGGGCGTGATCGGCCCCAACGGGGCGGGCAAGAGCACGTTGTTCGGCCTCATCTCCGGGTTCATTCCACCCGATACCGGCTCTGTCCGCTTCCAGGGACAGGACCTGGCGGGCCAGGCCCCGCACCGGATCGCCGCGCGCGGCCTGTCGCGCAGCTTCCAGATCGTGCAGGTCTTTTCGGAGATGACGGTGCTGGAAACCGTCATCACAGCGGCGCTGCTGCGCCACGACATGCGCGGGGCGGAAAAGCGCGCGCACGAGGTGCTCGATGCGGTCGGTCTGACCAGCCGGGCGAACCGGGACCCGGTGTCGCTGACGCTGCAGGACAAGAAGCTGTTGGAGCTTGCCAAATGCATCGCGACGGAACCCTCGCTGCTTCTGCTCGACGAGGTGATGGCCGGATTGACCCTGGCCGAGGCCGAGGTCCCGTTGCGGATCATCAGCCGCCTGCGTGCGGAGGGACTGACCTGCGTGCTGGTGGAGCATGTCATGCCGATCGTCATGAAGACGGTGGACCGGCTGGTGGTGCTGAATTTTGGCCGCAAGGTCGCCGAGGGGTCGATTGCCGAGGTCATCGCCGATCCGGACGTGAAGGCGGCGTATTTCGGCGAGGAACCGGGCGATGCTTGAACTCCTCGGAATCCATGCCGGCTATCATGGCGTCGGCGTGCTGCGTGATGTGTCGCTGCGCGTCGCGCCCAAGGCTTTCTTCGGTCTGCTGGGCGCCAACAATGCCGGCAAGACCACGCTGGTCAACGTAATCAGCGGCGCCGTTCGTCCCACCGCCGGCGCTATCCGCTTCGACGGAGCCGAGTTTAGTGCCGTCGACCCGCGGGAAGCGGTGGAACGCGGCATCATCCAGGTGCCGGAAGGGCGGCTTCTGTTCCCGGACATGACCGTGCTGGAGAACCTGATGCTGGGCGGGCTGAGCAGTAGGGCGAAACCACGCCGCGATGCCACGCTGGAACGGGTCTTCACCCTGTTTCCCCGGTTGCGTGAGCGGAGGAGCCAGAAGGCCGGCACGTTGTCGGGCGGGGAGCAGCAAATGGTGGCGATCGGACGCGGGTTGATGGCCGACCCGGTTCTGCTGATGCTCGACGAGCCATCGTTGGGCCTATCACCCGCCGCCGTGCAGACGATCTTCCGCGTCCTTGTCGATCTCCATCGAAGCGGGCTGACCATTCTTCTTGTGGAACAAAATCTGAAGTTGACGTTGTCTTGCACCACGCGCTGCGCGGTGCTGGAGCGGGGGGAGGTGGTATTGGAAGGCGAGCCGAAGCAACTCGGCGACGATCCACGAACCCACCGCGCCTATATGGGACTTTGATCATGGACATGCTCGCGCAGGGGCTAATCCAGGGCGTGCTGGTCGGCAGTACCTACGGGCTGATCGCCCTCGGCATGGGACTTATCTACAGTGTCAGCGGAGTGGTGAATTTCGCGCAGGGCGACATGCTGATCGTCGCCCTCTACGTCGCGCTTTCCTTGTTCGCCGCCTTCCGTTTCGATCCGTATGTTTCGGTGGTGGTGATGTTGCCGATAATGGCCATTGCCGGGGCGTTGCTCTACCTGCTGCTGATCCGGCGCATCATGACCGGGCACGCGTTCATGGCGGTGCAGATGACGCTCGCGCTCTCCTTCGTGCTCGAAAGCAGCCTGCTGATGATCTACGGCGGCGATTTGCAGCACGTGCCTTCGGCCTATGAGGCGTCGCTGCTGATTCTGGGCAACGGGCTGCTGGTGGTACGCACCTCTCTGGTGATCGCCTTTGCCGTGAGTTGCCTGCTCTCGATGCTGCTCTATTGGATGCTGAACCGGACCGATCTGGGGCGCGAGATCCGCGCGGTCAACCAGAACATGAAGGCGGCGGTTCTGATGGGTATCGATGTGGAGCGCGTGCGGACGCTGACCTTCGCGGCCGGCGGCGCGCTGCTGGCGATCGCCGCCGTGCTGCTCAGTCCCGGCCTGTCCCTGAGCCCGACCGCCGGGCTCCAATACACCATGCTGACGATCATGGTGCTGGTGCTGGGCGGCATGACCAACTTCTTCGGTATCCTGCTGGGCGGCGTCATCATCGGCGTGGTGGAGGCGATGGGGGGCATCTACGTCTCGGGCACCGCCGGGTTGATCGTGCCATACGCGATTTTTGCCATTTTCCTCCTGTTGCGGCCACATGGCCTGCTGAGCCGGCGCTGACATGCGACCCGATTTCTTCCGGCTGCTGCGCTCGTGGCGGTTCATCGCATGCTTGCTGGCAATCGCGTCGATGCAGATCTGGCTGTCCCCGTATTACCTGGGCATTGCCAACCTGACGCTGTTCTATCTGGGACTGGCCGCCGCCTGGAACATCGTCGGCGGCATCGCCGGACAGATATCGCTCGGCCATAGCCTGTTCTTTGCGGTCGGCGCGCTGCTGCCTGCGGTGCTGCTGAATTTTGGCGTGAACCCTTGGCTGGGCATGTGCGCAGGGATCGTGGCGGCCGCGCTGCTGGGCATGCTGCTGACGGCTTTGATTCATCGTTTCAAGCTGAACTATTTATCCTATGCGCTGGTGACCTTCGCATTCGCCCAGATGGGCAGTCTTATCGTGCTCGGATGGGATTTTCTCGGCGGAGCCTCGGGGATCAACCTGCCTACCGACAAGGGTGCCCTGCTGCAGATGCAGTTCGGCGGATCCCGCGGCTATTTCTGGCCGCTGGCCGTGGCCGCGCTGATCTGCTTCATCGCCAATGCCGCGGTGCTCAACTCGCGCCTCGGCTACGGGCTTCGCGCCGCCCGCGCCAATCCCGCCGCGGCGGAGGCCGTGGGCGTGCCGGTGCTGCGCGGTCACCTGATCGCCATGGCGATCAGCGCCGGCCTTTCGGCCATGGTGGCGACCATCTACGCCCGCTCGGCGACGTTCATCGACCCTGCTTTTCTTCCCTCTCCGGAGTTGACCATTGAGATCGTTCTGCTCGTCACCATCGGCGGGAGGGGGACGCTGGCTGGGCCGGTAATGGCTGCCGCTGTGCTGGTTCCGTTGGGGGAGGTCTTGCGCGGCCGCCTGGGCGGGGCGCTGCCGGGCCTGCACCACTTCCTGTATGGCGCGCTGGTGATCGCGGTCATGCTGCTGAGTCCCGACGGCATCGCCCCCGGCTTTGCGCGCCTTTGGCGGAAACATTCCGGTTCCAGGCCAGAGCGAGGGATCTGACCCGCGAACCTCACCATGAAAAGGAGAGAACCATGTCCACATCCATCAAGAGACGGACGAGCCTGCTGTTGGGCGGGGCCGCCCTGGGAAGCCTGTCGATGCGCGCGCGCGCGCAGGAAAAAACCGTCCGGATCGGCGTGATCCAACCCATGAGCGGCCACCAGGCAGCCTATGGTCAGCAGGGCCAGGCGGCGTTGCAGGCGGTCGTATCCGATATCAACGCCTCGGGCGGCATCAAGAGCCTGGGCGGCGCGAAATTGGAAATGATCCTGGCCGACGACGGCAGCCAGCCCTCGCGCACCGCGAGCGAGCTTCGCCGTCTGGTTACCGAGGAAAACGTCTCGGTCGTCATCGGTACCCTGCTGACGAACGAATTGCTTGGCGCGACGCCGGTGATCAATGAGTTCAAGGTGCCGACGCTCGCCTTCTGGGGCAGCGTCGGAAAGGGCGACTACGTCTATTCGCTGACGCTGCCCACTGGCCGGGGTTATGCGAAGACGCTCTGCGATTTCGGATTGTTCCTGCGCGACAAGGGGTATTCGGTCAAGACCGCAGCGATCGCGTATTCGAACTATGAGGCGGGTCAGGACATCGCGCGTTCACTGAAGCAGATGCTGGCCGACAAGGGCATCGAGACGGTGGCGGAATTGCCCCTGGATACTTCGGCAACCGATGCCACGCCGGCAATGCTTCGCATCCGGTCGCTGAAGCCGGATGTGGTGTTCGGCGGCGTGACCGTGCATGAAGGCACGCTGCTGCACCAGGCGCGCTATTACCTCAATTACCATGACAGCCTGTTCGCCGGCGGCATCGGCGGCTTCTCCGATCCCGTGCTATGGAAGAATCTGGGGCCGGAAATCGCCAAAACCGTCCTCACCCGCAACTTCTTCGGCTTGACGAATTTCAGTCTGGCCGGTTCCACCCCCGGCGGCACCGCGCTGATCAAGGAATTGCGCGAAAAGAAGATCGAACCCGGTCAGGCCGAGATCGTCGCCGCCCAGGGCGCGCGGGTCCTTCAGCGTGTCCTGGAACTTGCCGGCTCGACCGACCGCGAAGCGATCCGCGCGGCGTTCGACAAAGTGCATATTCCCGCCGGCGATCCCGACCTGTACCTGATGCGGGCGGACGGCATCTCCTTCGCCGCCGACCATTTCCCTGCCGATTCGACCGCGCTGATGATCCAGTGGCAGCTCGATCAGACACAGCAGATTGTCTTTCCGGCGGCTTATGCCCAGGTGCCCCCGCGTCCCAAAACCTGACAGGCATGATGGCGGCGCCGGGATCGAACAGTCCTCGGAACCGCGTTGCTCGAACCCATACCATGAGAGGAGACTGACCGTGGATTTCAAACTGAGCACAGAACAATCCGAGATCGTCGCGAACGTCAGCCGCATATGCTCGGATTTCGACCCGAGCTACTGGCTGCGCTGCGATACCGACGAGCGATTTCCCGAAGAGTTCTACGCCAAGATGCTGGAGCACGGCTATGTCGGCCTGTCGCTGCCGGCGGAGTATGGCGGCGCCGGCCTGGGCATCACAGAGGCGGCTCTGGTCATGCAGGCGATCTGCGAGTCCGGCGCCGGCATGACCGGTTGCTCCACCATCCACTCCTATGTGTTCGCCCCAAACCCGATCGTGGTCCATGGCACCGCGGAACAGAAGCGGCGCATGCTGCCTCCTCTGACATCTGGAAAGGAACGCGCCTGCTTCGCCATCACCGAACCGAATACCGGACTGGACACCACCAAGTTGCGCTCGCGCGCGGTGCGGGAGGGCGGCCACTATATCCTGACGGGCGAGAAGGTCTGGCCGACCGCGGCCAGCATCGCCGACCGGGTCCTGGTGATCGCCCGTACCACCGCGATCGAGAAATGCAAGCGGCCGGTGGACGGGTTGAGCCTGTTTTATACCCCCATCGACCGCCGCTATGTGCGCACCGCCAAGATTGCCAAGCTCGGCCGTAACGCAATCGAATCGTGCCAGATATTCTTCGATGGGCTGCCGATCCCCGTCGAGGACCGGATCGGTGAGGAAGGCAAGGGCTTCTACTACCTGCTGGACGGCCTCAACCCTGAACGCATCCTGGTCGCGGCGGAAGCCATCGGCCTGGGCCGCGTGGCACTGAACCGTGCGGTCGAATATGCCAAGGACCGGGTCGTATTCGATCGGCCCATAGGCATGAACCAGGGCATCCAGCATCCGCTGGCGGACAGTTGGATGAAACTGGAGGCGGCCAATGCGATGATGCTCAAGGCAGCAACGATGTACGATGCCGGCGAGCCCTGCGGCGCCGAGGCCAACACGGCGAAATACCTGGGAGCCGAGGCCGGCTTCGAGGCCTGCACCCGAGCGGTCATGAGTCACGGCGGCTATGGCTATGCCAGGGAGTTCCATGTCGAACGCTTCCTGCGTGAAGTGCTCATCGCCCGCCTTGCGCCGATCAGCCCGCAATTGATCCTCTGCTATATCGGGGAGCGAGTGCTGGGACTGCCGAAATCATATTGACCGGACTCCCTGCGCGCCGTTCCGCACGGTCCGTGGCGTGATGGATCGGATCGCCGCGGGCGAGAGGCAGCGTAATCGTTTCAGGTGTCACTGCCGACCGCCACGGCGTCGGCGCAGGTCTTGGATTCTGACTCAATTTTGGTGGAATTGGATGCCAGCCGGTTCCCGTTCATCGATGGGAATCGACATCATGCAGCCGGACTTTTGCCCTTCCACTCTCGTCCCACGTGGCCTCCTCGTGGAGGAGGCGATGTTGGATGGGGCCGGCGCACGGATCAGCGTGCGCGCGGTGGTGACGGCAAGCGTCTACCCTGCTTGTGGCACCCCGTCCCAGCGGGTGCATAGCCAGTATCGACGGCGTCTGGCCGACCTGCCGATTGCAGGACGCCCAGTTTGCCTGATGGTGTCGGCCCGCAAGTTCTACTGCAACGCCGTTCTCTGTGGCCGGCGCGTTTTCACCGAGCGCTTCGAGACCGACGTGCTCGCTCCCTGGGCTCGCCGCACCTCACGGCTCGATCACATCGTCCATCATCTTGGTCTCGCGCTCGGCGGGCGGCCAGCCGTCAGTTTTGCGCGCAGGCTCATGCTGCCGGTCAGCAAGGATACGCTGCTGCGAGTGATCCGCCGGCGTGGTGGTGTGCGCTGTATTCATTCGGTGACGACCATCTTGCGATATTTGAGCCCTGTTGATTCTGTTGATGCATGGGAACGGACGGCGATGAGGCAGCCACTGTGGCTGCCACAGCTTGCGAGGCAAGCGAGCGAATAGAGATCGTGGCTGAGCGTCGCCGGGCGCATGACGATGTGTTCCGCGCGATGGTTGTCGCGGATGCGCTGCGTCCTGGCGCGCGTGTCGGGGGTCCGGTAGCAACGGCACCGAAAGTTCGATTCAGCGGGTGGACATAGCCCTAAGGGCAGCTTTCGTAGGACCGCAACCGACCTCGAAGCAGACCTACGCCGTCCGCGAATTGCTTGCGTCCAAGGTCGCGAAAGCATCCACAGCCCAAGCCTTGCCAGCCTTCAGATAGGGCTGCGTCAACCCTAGCCAGTCGGCGAGGGGCATCAGTCTGAGCCCACGCGGTTCGGCCCAGCCTTGTGCTTCGGAAACGAGCGGAGCATCGTTGCCGGGATGACGGACGATCTGAACGACGTGTGTGATCCCCTGGGGGCGAGGGTGATTGGCGGCCCATGCACCGCCCCCTTGCTGGAGCCCGATCGTAGCGTATGGCGGCAGGGCATCGAAGCTGATGCGATCACCTTCCAGGATGGTGCCGGACCGACATTCAAGCACTTCGATCATGTGATCTGACCAGGTATGGAGCGCGGCGAGGTCGCCAGCGCTGAACGTTTCGCTGCCTGCCGCCGCGTTCGCCGCTTGCATGCCCGTCGCCAGTAGCAGCGCGGTCCAACCCGAGCAGTCGATGACTGGGGGTATGGCCTGAAGTTTGTCCGTCTTGGCACCACCCTTGTAGCCGACGTGCCCGGTGTGGCGTTCGACGAGGTTCCACATCGCAGTGCCTGCGGCAACGAGCGGCGCGGCCCTGTTCATGTCTGCACTCCTGCATGACGGCGGTGTGATACAGGCTAACCCGACTTCGCGGATTCGCGCTATTTGAGGGTGTCCGTGCATGACTTATCAATGCGTTGGGTGAAAAAGTCTTCACTACATCAGGTGGCGTGGGTGAGCGCGGCTGCGGTGATCCTTGGCGGC
>Ga0209963_1000550_pt1:0-42500 | contig 48850 bp, 41 predicted proteins | sample ThiBio_1000_biof_2_FD_183957 | JGI IMG/M metagenome (GOLD analysis project Ga0209963, IMG submission 183957) | Wastewater bioreactor microbial communities from Cape Town, South Africa - Thiocy_cont_1000_biof (SPAdes) | ecosystem: Engineered > Bioreactor > Thiocyanate-remediating >...
CCTTGAGCAGCGCACGCAGCCGGGCGGTGTTGGTGGCGGACATCGGAGGTCTCTCCCGTTGCATTTTCCACGATGCTAGCACCGGTGCCGGCGGGCTCGCCAGCGACCCCCCTCCCGGCGCCCCCCTTCTGGCCCCCCCTCCTGGCCCCCCCCTCCTGGCGCGGCACCGGCGCTACGGCTGCATGTGCGCCAGCGCATTGGTCACCGGCCAGTCCGACAGCTTCATGGTGCCGTTCAACGGGCTGTCCATTTCCAGGATCAGGTAGATCGAGCCGCCGATCGCCAGCGAGCAGACCAGGAACGCGGCCACGACCGTCGCGTTGCGCGGCGCGTTCAGCGCGAAGGTGGCGAAGATGAAGGCGATCCACAGCACCAGCACCACCACCACCATCGGCTGGATCTTGGTGCCGGCCTGCTCGATCATCAGCCAGCGCTGGCGCAGCAGGTTGGTGCTGATCTGCAGGGCCTGATTCTGCAGCCAGGTCTGGCCCTCGTCCACCGGGCGCAGGGCGCGGATCGCCTCGCGGATATGCTCCAGCATCGCGCCGGTCATCTGGCTGTCCAGCACCGCTGGCCGGCTGCCGTCCTTCGGCCAGAAATCCGCCAGCAGTTGCGTCGTGTACTGCCGCAGCAGGTTGCGCGGGACGGCGGCGGTGTCGCCATAGTCGCGGAAGGTCTCGTCGAGCAGAACCAACTCGGTGGCATAGCCGCGGATGGCCTGGTCGGTGGTGTCGTACGAGGTCTTCGCGGTGGCGATCAGCAGGCCCAGCACCAGGGAGGCCAGCACCGAAAGCATGCCGGTGCCGAGGCGGACGACATCCTGGGTCTCCTTGGTCAGATGGTGGCTGGGCAGGCGCGAATGCAGCACCAGGCCGGCCATCGCGGAGGCGAAGATGGCGGCGGCCACAACCAGGCTGGTGGTGATCGGATTCATGGGGTCCCTTTGCTGCGTCCCGCGCCCCGTGTCCCGCGTCGGGCCGCGCACGGCATCGCCGCCATCCTATAGCGGCTGCGTGCGGGTTTGGCCCGTTAAGAGCAGGCAAGGGGAGGCGCGGCCAGCATAAGCGCCCCGAATAAGCGCATGGATGCGTCCCGACGTGCGGTCCGGATTCCCCCTGAGCCCGCCAGCCGGGGCCTGGCGGCCAGCGATTCCAGCAGGATGGCGGCGCCACGACACGCACCGAATCGGCGCATCGGGCCCTCTCCGGAGCGGTTGCGCGCGGCATGGCCGGGGCCGCCACGATTGACAACCGTTCAACGGCGGGGTGAAACCGGCCGTAACACCCGCCGCGACCCCCATTTTTGAAGTCGGTTTCAATGCCCGTGCACGCCTTCATCTTCCCCGGCCAGGGCAGTCAGGCCCCCGGCATGGGCCGCGACCTCGCCGCCGCCTTCGCCGCCGCGCGCGAAGTGTTAGAGGAGGTCGACGAGACCCTGCAGCAGAAGCTGTCCAAGCTGATGTTCGAAGGCCCGTCCGACGAGCTGACGCTCACCGAGAACGCCCAGCCGGCGCTGATGGCGCATTCGCTGGCGGTGCTGCGGGTGCTGGAGCGCGAGGGCGGCTTCCGCCTGACCGATCGCGCGGTGGTGGTGGCCGGGCATTCGCTGGGCGAATATTCGGCGCTGGCCGCCGCCGGCGCCTTCACCCCCGCGCAGGCGGCGCGGCTGCTGCGGCTGCGCGGGCAGGCGATGCAGAAGGCGGTGCCCGCCGGCACCGGCGCCATGGCCGCCCTGCTGGGCGCCGAGATGGCGCTGGCCGAGGAGATCTGCGCCGCCGCCGCCACCGCGCCCGACGGCACGCGCCAGGTGGTGCAGCCGGCCAACGACAATGGCGGCGGCCAGGTGGTGATCTCCGGCCACAAGGAGGCGGTGGAGCGCGCCATCGAGCTGGCCAAGGCGCGCGGCGTGCGCCGGGCCATGCTGCTGCCTGTCTCGGCGCCGTTCCACTGCGCGCTGATGGCCCCGGCCGCCGATGCCATGGCCGCGGCGCTGGAGCACTCGCCGCCGGCCGCCCCGGCGGTGCCGGTGATCGCCAATGTCTCCGCCGCCAAGGCCACCGACCCCGCCGAGATCACCCGCCTGCTGGTCGCCCAGGTCACCGCCACGGTGCGCTGGCGCGAATGCATGCAGGCGATGGCCGCGCTGGGCGTGGACAGCTTTCTCGAACTCGGCGCCGGCAAGGTGCTGACCGGCCTCGTGAAGCGCATCCTGCCCGATGCCGCCGCCGCCGCCGCCGGCACGCCGGCCGAGATCGAGCAGATCCTGAAGCTGCTGTAGGGAGAGCACCCATGTTCCGTCTCGACGGCCGGACGGCCCTGGTCACCGGGGCCTCGGGCGGCATCGGCGCCGCCATCGCCCGCGCGCTGCATGCCCAGGGCGCCACCGTGGCCCTGTCCGGCACCCGGCGCGACGCGCTGGAGGCATTGGCCGGCGAACTGGGGGAGCGGGCGCATGTCTGCCCCGCCGACCTCACCGACCCGGCCGCGCCGGACGCGCTGGTGGCCGCCGTGGACGCGCTGGAGAAATCCGGCGCCGGCCCGCTGCACATCCTGGTCAACAATGCCGGCCTCACCCGCGACATGCTGGCGCTGCGCATGAAGGACGAGGACTGGCAGGCGGTGCTGGACGTGGACCTGACCGCGCCGTTCCGCCTTGCCCGCGCCGCCCTGCGCGGCATGCTGCGCCGGCGCGCCGGGCGGATCATCGCCATCTCCTCCATCGTCGGCGCCACCGGCAACCCGGGCCAGGCCAACTACGCCGCCGCCAAGGCCGGGCTGGTGGGCATGAGCAAGGCGCTGGCGCAGGAAGTGGCCTCGCGCGGGGTCACCGTGAACGTGGTGGCGCCCGGCTTCGTGGCCACGCCGATGACCGACGCGCTGACCGAGGGCCAGCGCACGAAGCTGCTGGAGGCGATTCCGCTGGGCCGCATGGGCGCGCCCGCCGACATCGCCGCCGCGGTCACCTATCTGTGCAGCGACGAGGCCGGCTGGGTCACCGGCGCCACGCTGCATGTCAACGGCGGAATGGCTATGCTGTAGTATCCGCCGATTCGGCCGCGCGCCGGGTTGGCGTGTATGACATATCCATGCTAAGCGCCGCGCGGCCTCGTCCGGGGTTAGGTGCGCGGCGCCGATACGGGCCGACCCGGCCGGCAGCCGACCCGCGCAAAGCGGGCGCTGCGGGAACGGGTGGGCCGGACGAGACGTCAACAGAACCGGCAGGCAGGAGATTGGAATTCCGATGAGCGATATCGCCGATAGGGTGAAGAAGATCGTGGTCGAGCACCTCGGCGTCGAGGAAAGCAAGGTGACCGCCGAGGCGTCGTTCATCGACGACCTGGGCGCGGACAGCCTGGACACGGTCGAACTGGTGATGGCCTTCGAAGAGGCCTTCAGCGTCGAGATCCCCGAAGACGCTGCCGAGAAGATCAGCACCGTCAAGGACGCGATCGAATACATCGAGAAGCAGAAGGCGGCCTGAACCGGCCGGGCCGGCTTCAGCCGGCCTGCGGTTCACTGCCGGCTCTGGACGGTCGTCGGATACCGGCGGCGCATGTATGCGCCGCCTGTCGCCGGCCGACCTCAAGAAGACTGAAAGGCGAGGAATGGCACCGATGCGGCGCGTGGTGGTGACTGGCATGGGCATCGCCTGCCCCCTGGGCCTGGGCGTGGAGCATGTCTGGAAACGCCTGATCAATGGCGAATCCGGCATCCGCGCGATCCAGTCCTTCGATGTCTCGGACCTGCCGGCCAGGATCGCCGGCGAGATCCCGCTTGGCACCAAGGCGGAGGGCAAGCTCGACATCTCCGAATGGATCCCGGTCAAGGACCAGAAGAAGATGGACCGCTTCATCCAGTTCGCCCTGGTGGCGGGCACGGAGGCGGTCGAGGATTCCGGCTGGATGCCCGAAAGCGAGGAAGACCGCTGCGCCACCGGGGTGATGATCGGCTCCGGCATCGGCGGGCTGGAGACGATTTTCGACGCCGCCAAGCTGGTGTTCGAGGGCAAGGCCCGCCGGCTGTCGCCGTTTTTCATCCCTTCCGCGCTGATCAACCTGGCCTCGGGCCATCTGTCGATCAAATACGGCTTCAAGGGCCCCAACCACGCCGTGGTCACCGCCTGCGCCACCGGCGTGCATGCGATCGGCGACGCCGCGCGGCTGATCCAGTACGGCGATGCCGACGTGATGGTGGCCGGCGGCGCCGAATCGGCCGTTAATATCCTCGGCATCGCCGGGTTCTGCGCCTCACGCGCGCTTTCCACCGCGTTCAACGACACGCCGGCGCGGGGCTCCCGCCCCTGGGACCGCGACCGCGACGGCTTCGTGATGGGCGAGGGCTCCGGCATGGTGGTGCTGGAGGAGTACGAGCACGCCCGCCGACGCGGTGCCAAGATCTACGGCGAGGTCGCCGGCTACGGCATGTCCGGCGACGCCCACCACATCACCGCCCCGGCGGACGGCCATGAAGGCGCCTTCCGCGCCATGAAGGCCGCGCTGCGCAATGGCGGCCTGACCCCCGACCAGATCCAGTACGTGAACGCGCACGGCACCTCCACGCCGCTGGGCGACGACCTGGAGCTGGACGCGGTGGAGCGGTTCTTCGGCCCGGCCGCCAACGGCTTGGCGATGTCCTCCACCAAGTCGGCCACCGGCCACCTGCTGGGCGCCGCCGGCGCGATCGAGGCGGTGTTCTCCATCCTGGCGGTGCGCGACGGCGTGGCGCCGCCGACGCTGAACCTGGATGCCCCCAGCCGCGAAAGCGTGATCGACCGGGTGGCGCACACCGCCCAGCAGCGCAAGATCGACATCGCGCTGTCCAACAGCTTCGGCTTCGGCGGCACCAACGCCTCCATCCTGTTCCGCAAGGCCCCCTGAGCGGGGCCGCGCGGACGGCGGACCCCCAAAGAGTGTCGGACAGCGCCGGCACGCCCCCGCCGCGCCGGCCGCGTGCCTGGCGGTTCGCGCTGGTGGTCGCGCTGGTGCTGCTGGCCGGGGCGGGCGGCCTGCTGGGGCTGAACCTGGCCCGCCAGACGCTCACCGCCCCCGGCCCGCTGGCGGAGGCCACCGACGTGGTGGTGCCGCATGGCGGCCCGCAGACCGTGGGCGCGGCGCTGCAGGCGGCCGGCGTGCTGCGCCAGGAACTGGCCTTCCGCGCCGCCGTCTGGTGGACCCGTACGGAAGGGCCGCTGCATGCCGGGGAATTCCGCTTCCCGGCCGCGGCCAGCCTGCGCGCGGTGCTGACCGTGCTGCGCACCGCCCGGCCGGTGCAGCACTATCTGACCATCCCCGAGGGCCTGACCGCGTCGCAGATCGCCGAACTGTTCGACCATGCCGATGCGCTGACCGGCGCCACCCCGGTGCCGCCGGAGGGCGCGGTGCTGCCGGAAACCTACGCCTATGAGCGCGGCGTCACCCGTGCCGCGGTGATGCAGCGTGCCGAGCGGGCGATGGACCGCACCCTGGCCGCTGCCTGGGCCGGCCGCGCCGAGGGGTTGGGCCTATCCAGCCCGCGCGAGATGCTCATCCTGGCCAGCATCGTCGAGCGCGAGACGGCGCGGCCGGAGGAGCGGCCGATGGTGGCCGCGGTGTTTCTCAACCGCCTGCAACGCGGCATGCGGCTGCAATCAGACCCGACGGTGGCCTATGCGGTCAGCGGCGGCGCGGGAACGCTGGACCGCAAGCTGACCCGCGCCGACCTGGAAGCCGCCAGCCCCTACAACACCTATCGCATCGCCGGCCTGCCACCCGACCCGATCGCCAGCCCCGGCCGCGCGGCGATCGAGGCGGTGGCCCATCCGGCGAGCACCGACGCGCTGTATTTCGTCGCCGACGGCACCGGCGGCCATGCCTTTGCCCGCACGCTGCAGGAGCATAATCGCAACGTGGCGAAGTGGCGGACGCTGGACGGGAAGTAAGGCGGGGCGCTGCCCCGAGCCCTGCCAGGGGCCGAGCCCCTGGACCTCGGAATTTAAAAATGACTGATTTGGATAATTTGAGATCCAGGGGCTCGGCCCCTGGTGGGGTGCGGGGCAAAGCCCCGTCTTCCTCGCGGCTCGCCCGATCGCCGGGCAAAACCAATTATGTTACATAATAGTGATGCAACATAACTACCCCTCCCGCGCCTCCTTGCCCGGCGCGATCGCCAGCAACTGCGCCGACCAGGCCAACGGCAGCAGCCCGAGCAGCCGCGCCGCCACCCCCATCCACCAGGGAAACACCACCCGGCGCCGCCCCGCGGCGATGCCGCGCAGGATGATCCGCGCCGCCCGGTCCGCATCCATCAGCCCGGGCATCGGAAAGCGGTTCGGCGCCGTCATGGCGCTGCGCACATAGCCGGGGCAGATGCTGGCGAGCCCGATGCCGCGCGCCCGCGCGCTGGGGATGCTGCCCACGGTCCATGCATCCACCGCCGCCTTGGAGGCGCAATAGGCCGGCGCGCCCGGTGCCGCCAGGAAGGCGGCGATCGAGGCCACCACGGCGATCCGCCCGCGCAGCCCGTCCGGCCCCGCCGGCTGCGCCGCCATCGCCGCCATCGCCGGCAGCACGGTGTTCAGCACGCCGCCGAGGTTGGTGCCGAAGATGGCGCGCACCTGGGCGGCGCTCTCCGCCCGTCCGTCGCCGGTGCCGGCCGAGATGCCGGCATTGGCCACCACCAGGTCCAGCCGCCCCGCCTGGCTGATCCAGTCCGCCATCGCCGCCGCGTCGATTGCATCCAGCACCCGCGCGCGCACCTCCGCCCCGCGCGCCCGGCAGGCGGCGGCGGTGGCCTCCAGCCGCGCGGCGTCGCGCCCGGACAGGTGCAGCACCACGCCAGGCGCCGCGCATTCCAGCGCCAGCGCCGCCCCGATGCCCGACGAGGCGCCGGTGATGAGCACGTATGCGTACCGGGTCATGCTCCAGCCCTTTGATTTGGTCGCATGATTCACGCCTCCGGTGATTCCACCTGCCGCGATCATGCTCTAGACATGTGGCCCGCGCGGAAGGACATGGCAATGACGCTGGCGCTCGCCTCGATGACCGGATTTGCCCGCACCGAGGGGGTGGTCGATGGCCTCGCCTGGGCGTGGGAATTGCGCAGCGTCAACGGCCGCGGGCTGGAACTGCGCTTCCGCCTGCCCACCGGGTTCGACACGCTGGAACCGGCGCTGCGCGAGGCGGCCGGGCGGCTGCTGAAGCGCGGCAACGTCACCGCCAACCTCACCGTGCGCCGCGACGAGCAGCCGAAGCTGGCGCCCGACCCGGCGGCGCTGGAACAGGTGCTGGCGCTGGCCACCGCGCTGGCCGCGCGCATCCCCGGCGCCCCGGCCCCGCGCGCCGAGGCGCTGCTGGCGCTGCCCGGCGTGCTGCGCGCCGCCGCCGCCGGCAACGAGGAGGTGGGGCCCGCCGCTCTGGCCGCCGCGCGGGCCGGCTTCGACACGGCGCTGAGCGCCATGGCCACCGCCCGCCGGGGCGAGGGCGCCCGCCTGGACGCCACGCTGCGCACCCTGCTGGCCGAGATCGCCGCCCTGCATCTGCGCGCCGCCGAGCAGGCCGCCGACCAGCCGGCCGCCCAGCGCGTCCGCATGCTGGAGACGGTGCGCGCCCTGATGGCCGAGTTGCCCGCCCTGCCGGAGGAGCGGATCGCCCAGGAAGTCGCCCTGCTGGCCGCCAAATCCGACGTGCGCGAGGAGCTGGACCGTCTGGACGCGCATCTGCACGCCGCCCACGCGCTGCTGGCCGAGGCGGTGGCGATCGGCCGGCGGTTCGACTTCCTGGTGCAGGAATTCAACCGCGAAGCCAACACGCTTTGCAGCAAATCCGCATCCGTGGCACTCACGGCGACCGGCCTGACGCTCAAGGCCACCATCGAACAACTGCGCGAGCAGGTGCAGAACATCGAGTAGGACGGCACGATGCCCCTCGCCCGCCGCGGCCTGTGCCTGGTGATCGCCGCTCCCTCCGGCACCGGCAAGACCGCCATCACCCGCGCCCTGCTGGACAGCGAGCCGGGGCTGTCGCTGTCGGTCAGCGTCACCACCCGCGCGCCGCGCACCGGCGAGGCCGACGGCGAGCATTACCACTTCGTCGACCAGGCGGGCTTCGACGCGATGGTGGCGCAGGGTGCGCTGCTGGAATACGCGCGCGTGTTCGGGCGCGGTTACGGCACCCCGCGCGCGCCGGTGGAACACGCCCTGGCGCTGGGGCGGGACGTGGTGTTCGATGTCGACTGGCAGGGCCACCGGCAGTTACGCGCCGCCTTGCCCGGCGACGTGGTGGGGCTGTTCATCCTGCCGCCCTCGCGCGCCGCGCTGGAAGCCCGGCTGCACGGCCGCGGCGACCCGCCGGCGGCGGTGGCCGCGCGCATGGCCGAGGCCGACGCCGAGCTGTCCCATGCCGGCGAGTTCGACCATGTGCTGGTCAACGACGATTTCGACGCCGCCCTGGCGCAGACCCGCGCGGTGCTGCACGCCGCCCGGATGGCCACCGCGCGCCAGATCGGGCTGGCCGGCTTCCTGGCCGGGCTGGCAGCCGGCTGATGGCCATCCTGTTCGGGATCGTCGCTCCGGTGTTCGCGCTGATCGTCATGGGCGCGGTGACGATGGGCCGGCGTTGGCTGGAGCCGGTGGCGATCAAGGGCATGACCGATTTCGTGTTCTACGCGGCGATGCCCAGCCTGCTGTTCCGCTCGGTGGCCAGCGCGCCGCCGCTGCGGCTGGCCGACGTGGCCGGCAGCTTCCTGGCCGGCGCGCTGATCCTGTTCGTGGTGGGCGTGCTGCTGGGGCGCTGGCTGTTCAAGGCCCGGCTCGCCCAGTCGGCGGTGCTGGGGCTGGACAGCGTGTTCGGCAACACGGTGATGCTGGGCATCCCGATCGTGGACGCCGCCTATGGCCCGGCGGGGGTGGCCAACCTGCTGGCGGTGGTGGCGTTCCACTCGGCGGCGCTGCTGCCGCTGGCGACCATCCTGATCGAGGCCGACAGCGGCAGCGGGCGCGGGCCGCTGGAGGTGCTGCGGGCCTCGCTGCCCGGGCTGGTGGGCAACCCGGTGGTGGTCTCGATCGTGCTGGCCTTCGTCTGGCGCGCGACCGGGCTGGGCTTCGCCGCCCCGGTGGAGCGGCTGCTGGTGCTGCTGGGCCAGGCCGGCCCGCCGCTGGCGCTGTTCTGCCTGGGCGCCACCCTGCCGAAGCCGCGCGGGCTGGAGGGTATGGGCGAGGTGGCGGTGGGCAGCGTGCTGAAACTGGTCGCCATGCCGCTGCTGGTGGGCGGGATCGCGCATCTGGCCGGGGTGGGCGGAGTGGCGTTCAAGGTGGTGGTGGTGGCCTCCGCCCTGCCGACCGGCGCCAACGCCTTCCTGCTGGCACGGCGCTTCGGGACGATGATGGAAGCCTCGGCCAGCACGGTGGTGGTCAGCACCGCGCTCTCGGTGGCGACGCTGACACTGCTGCTGGGCTGGCTGGGCTGATACCAGCCACCCGAATGATCGCCTCCACAGGGAAGCAACCTGCCTGCGCGCGCCACAGCGTGATGACCGGAGGTGGAATCACCGGAGGTCTGAATCACGCGCCAAAACAAACACCAGAGGGTGTTATGAACTTGCGTGAAGCAGAGCCGGAAATGAAGAAAGCAGGAGGCGTTCTTTTTTTCAAAAAAGAACCAAAAAACGTTTATCCGGGCTTCGCCCCTGTGGCACCAGGGCGCTCGCGTTCGAAGCCGCGCAGCGCTGATGAAGTCTTTTTGCTTCTTTTTCTTCAGAAAAAGAAGATTCTTCCCTTATTTTCTTCGCCAAAGTTCATAACCTCCTCTAGAGCCGCGCCGCCGCGTCCTCGCCCACCGCCACCCGCACATCCACGGTCATGCCGATGAAGTCATTGGCGCCGCCGACGAAGCCGCCGGCCACCGGCACCGCCTGCTCGGGCGTGCGCGCCACGCTGACGCGGATCAGGTTGCGCCCGGCCACCAACCCGTTGGTCGGGTCGAACTCCACCCAGCCCGCGCCCGGCAGGTAGACCGAGCACCAGGCATGCGTCGCCCCGCCGCCCACCACCGGATCGGCGCTGTCCACCAGCCTCTCGTCGTAGAGGTAGCCGCTGACGAAGCGGGCGGCCAGGCCCAGGGCGCGCGCCGCCTCCATCATCAGCAGCGCGAAATCGCGGCAGGTGCCGCTGCCGGTTTCCAGCGTGACGGTGGGCGGGTTGGTGCCCTCGGCCTCGCGCGCCTCGTAGCGGAACTCCGCCTTCACCGCCCGCGTCATCGCCGTCAGCAGGTCCATCGTGCGGGTGGCCGGCCCCTGCTGCAGGAAGCGGTGGGCCCAGGCGTCCACGCGGCGGTCCGGGTCGGGGTGGTGGCGCTCGCGCAGCCGCGCCACGTCCGGCTCCTCCTCGGCGGCGTAGCTGAACGGATAGGTCTCGGCCGCCGGGTCCAGCGTCGCGCGGGCATCGCCGGGGGCGGCCGGGTAGTGCTCCAGGTCCAGCGTCGAGACGATGCGCAGCGTGTCCGCCGTGGCGTCGCCGAACGCCAGCAGGCAGACCGAATTGCCGAACACGTCGTGCGCCCAGCGCATGCGGGCATTCGGCGCCAGCGTCAGCGTGGCCTCCAGCAGCCGCAGGTCGTGGCTGTCATGCGGGCGCAGCATCAGCCGGTGCCGGGTGAAGCGCACCGGCCGCGCGTAGCGGTATTCGGTGGCATGGACGATGCGGACGCGCGGCATACCGTGCTCAGGCCGCCGCCGCGGGCCGCACGCGCGCGAGCATCTCGCCGCAGCGCCGCCGCAGCCGCCCGATGCCGGCCACGCCGGCCAGCCGCCTGTCCAGGAAGGCCAGGGTGGCGGCGTCGTCCTCGCCGTGGTCGTTCAGCCAGAACAGCAGCGTGGCGCCGTACACCCCGGCCAGAATGGCGCGCTTGGTGTACCAGCTGAAATCCGCCGAGGCGTCGCCCGCCGCGTGCCAGATCGCGTCCACCGTGCGCGCCAGGGCGCGGGTGGCGGCCGGGGCGCGGCCCGGCAGCGCCAGCGCGCGGCGCACCGCCTCCTTGTGCGGCGCCAGCAGGCGCAGCCGCAGCGCCACCAGCGCCCGCACCCGCGCCGGCACGCGCAGCGCCGGGAGGTCCAGCGCCGCCGCGGCTGCCTCCATCTCGCGGTCGATCCGGTCGGCGAAGGCCTCGATCAGCCCGGCCGCGCCGCCGGGGAACAGCAATTCGGCGTCCAGCGGCTCGGCGTCGAGGTCGCGCAGGCCGTGGCGCAGCGCGGCCATGGTCCAGCCGTCGAACGGCACATGCGCCAGCGCCGCCGCCAGCGCCGCGTCCCGCTCGGGCGAGCGTTCCACCGCGGCGATCACGGCTTGGCCGCCTGGGCCAGGGCCTGGGCGCGGGCGATCTCCTCGTTGAAGCCGAACTGGCTGAAATCGGTCATGCGCATCGGGTACAATATGCCGTCCAGATGGTCGTATTCGTGCTGCACCACCCCGGCATGGAAGCCGGTGACCTCGCCGCCCACGGGGGCGCCGGTGGTGTCCACGCCGCTGTAGCGGATGCGCCAGGCGCGCGGCACGGCGGCGCGCAGGCCGGGGATGGACAGGCAGCCTTCCCAGCGCAGCCGGCGGTCCTCGCCCAGCAGCTCCACGGTCGGGTTGATCACCACCGCGTTGGGCAGCACCGCCCGGTCCTCGGCGTCGCCGGAGGCGCGGTCGGGGTTCACCCGGAACACGAACAGCCGCAGCGGCACGTGCACCTGCGGCGCCGCCAGCCCGGCGCCCGTGGCATCCTCCATGGTCTCGATCATGTCGGCGACCAGGCGGCGGATCTCCGGCGCGGTGGGGTCGGCCACCGGTTCGGCGCGCTGCAGCAGCACGGGGTGGCCCATGCGGGCGATCTTCAGAATGGCCATGGTGACTCCGGTTCGGTCCGCGTTGTATATGGTGTTGGGTGTATGGGGTGACGGAAAAGCCTTTGGCGAGGGCGCGCTTGCATGTTATAGCGCGGCCCTTCCGGTTCGGGCAGCCGTTCGGGAACCCTTAATGCCGTCCCTGGATGATAAGCCAAGGGGGCGGCCGTCAGTCACACGCGCACCGATCGTCGGGGCGCAGATCAGGAACAGGAGTAGGCGGCCAAGTGCAGGTTCTGGTACGCGACAACAACGTCGATCAGGCGCTCAAGGCGCTCAAGAAGAAGATGCAGCGGGAAGGTATCTTCCGCGAGATGAAGCTGCGCCGCCACTACGAAAAGCCGTCCGAGCGCCGCGCCCGCGAGGCCGCCGAGGCTGTTCGCCGCGCCCGCAAGATGGAGCGCAAGCGGCTGGAGCGCGAGGGCTTCTAAACCCTCGCTTCGTCTACCGGAGTCCGACACGCAGCGGCGCGGGAGATACCTCCCGTTTGCCGCCGTTTGTGTTTGTGGCCGCTGCTGTTTACCCGGCGGCCGGCAGCGTCTCGGCGATCAGGTCCGCCACCGCGTGCTCGCCCTGCGCCCGCAGCGCCGCGATCACCCCCTGGCGGTCGGCCACGCTGCGGTTCTGGCTCATTTTCCACTGCGCCTCGATCTTGTCCGGATGCAGCCGGAAGGCGCGGATGCCGGCCAGCATGCCGTTGCGGTAGCGCTCGGTGAGGGCATCCAGGTCGAAGCCCATCGGGTCGTGCGCGGCCAGCCGGCGCAATATGGCGCAGGCGCCCTCGGCATCGTCCACCGCCTCCAGCACCCCGTGCACATGCACCGCGGCATAGTCCCAGGTCGGCACCGAGGGCTGGGTCTGGTACCAGCCCGGCGCGATATAGGCATGCGGCCCGCTGAACACCGCCAGCGCCCGCCCGCCGGCGAGCGTCGCCGCCTGCGCGTTGGCGCGGCCCAGATGCGCCGTCAGCACGAAGCCGTCGCCCGCGCGCTCCACCAGGAACGGGATGTGGGAGGCATCCATCGCGCTGCCCTCCTGGGTCACCAGCAGGCCGAACGGGTTGGCCTCGATCAGCCCGGTGATGCGGGCGGTGTCGGTCTCGGTGAAGGCGGGGCGCAGATACATTTCGGGATTCCGGGGTCAGGGGGCTTTGCGACCGGGCAGGGTTAGCCTAGCATTGGTCTACGGAGATACACCAATCAATGCTGGACATACCGGACCAATCCCGCCAACAGGCCGTGTTCGACCGGCTCCGCCAGGGCATCCTGTCCGGCACCCTGCCGCCCGGCGCCCGGCTGCCGCCCTCGCGCCACCTGGCCGACGAGCTGGGCGTCGCGCGGCAGACCGTGGTGATCGCCTATGAGCGGCTGGCGGCCGAGGGCTATGTGCGCGCGCGCGTCGGCAGCGGTACCTTCGTCGCCGCCGACCTGCCGGACGCCGCCCCGCCGCCGGTGCCGCTGCCGCCCTGCGCCGCCACCCCGCTGTCGCGCCGCGGCACCGCGCTGGCGGCCCTGCCCAGCAGCGCCGCGCAGTCGGTGCCGGGCCCGCAGGCGGCCGGCCTGCTGCTGGCCCCGGGCGTGCCGGCGCCCGAACTGTTCCCCGCCGCCGCCTGGGCCAGCTGCACCGCGCGGGTGCTGCGCGGCATGGCTGCCGAACTGACCACCTACCCCGACCCGCAGGGCCTGCCCGCCCTGCGCTGCCAGATCGCCGCCCATCTCGCCGCCACGCGCGGCCTGCTGACCGACCCGGACCGCATCGTGGTCACCGCCGGCACCCAGCAGGCGCTGCGCGTCGCCGCCGAATTGCTGCTGGACCCCGGCGACCCGGCCTGGGCGGAAGACCCCGGCTACATCGCCGGGCGCGGCGCGCTGCTGGCCGCCGGCGCCGTGCCGGTGGCGGTGCCGAGCGATGCCGAGGGGCTGGACGTAGCCGAGGGCATCCGCCGCGCCCCCGCCGCCCGCCTCGCCCTGGTCGCTCCCTCGCACGCCACCCCGCTCGGCGGCGCGCTGCCGATCGGGCGGCGGCTGGCGCTGCTGGACTGGGCGGCGCGGGCCGAATCCTGGGTGCTGGAGGACGATTGCGACAGCGAATTCCGCTGGGAAGGCAAGCCCTTGCCGCCATTGGCGACGCTGGATCGGGCCGGGCGGGTGATCTATTGCGGCACCTTCAGCAAAAACCTGGCGCCGGCGCTGCGGCTGGGTTTCGCGGTGGTGCCGGCGCCGCTGACCCGCGCCTTCGTGCGCACCCGCGCACTGATCGACCGGGGGCCGCCGGCGCTGACCCAGGCGGTGCTGGCGGAATTCATGGCGCAGGGCCGGCTGGCGCCGCATATCCGGCGCATGCGCACCGAATACGCCGCCCGCCGCACCGCCCTGCTGGCGGCGCTGGCCCGGCATTGCCCGGCGGTGCAGCCGCTGGCCGCACCCGGTGGCCTGCATCTGGTCGCGCGGCTGGAGGATGGCGCCGATGAGGCGGGAATCGTGCGCGCGGCGCGGGTACGAGACCTCGCTTTGGCGCCTTTAGGGGCGTATTTCCTGGGTGAACCGCGCATTTCCGGCCTGGTTATCGGCTTCGCCGGCACCCCGGTGGCGATGGCCAACGATGCCACCAGGCGGCTCGCGGCGGCCATCAGGTATGCCACATAACCATATCGATATCGCACGAACAGCCGCGCCTGATTGAACCGCCGGCCGAAACCGGCAATGCTTCGGGCATGGACTCTTCACTGTCCGAAATTCTTCCACTGCCGGGTGGACCCGCGCGGATCGAGTGGCGCCGCAGCGCCCGGGCCCGCCGCGTTTCGCTGCGCATCGACCCTCGCGACGGCCATGTGGTGGTCACCCTGCCGCCACGCGCCGCACGCACCGCGGGGATGGCGCTGCTGATGGACCATGCCGATTGGGTCTCGGCCCGGCTGGCTGCCCTGCCCGGCGCGGTGCCGTTCGCCGATGGCGCCGAGGTGCCGCTGCACGGCATCGCCCACCGCATCCGCCACGACGCCGCCGCCCGCACGGTGCGTGTGGCCGCCGGCGAGATCCTGGTGGGGGGTGCAGCGGAGTTCCTGGCCCGGCGCGTCGCCGATTTCTACCGCGGCGAGGCCCGCCGCCAGCTGTCGCTGCTGGCGTTGCAGAAAGCCGAGCTGGCGGCGCTGCGGCCGCGCCGGGTGAGCGTGAAGGACACGCGCAGCCGCTGGGGGAGCTGTGCCGCCGACCGCAGCCTGTCGTTCAGCTGGCGGCTGGTGATGGCGCCGGCGTTCGTGCAGGACTATGTGGCGGCGCATGAGGTGGCCCATCTGCGCCATATGAACCATGGCCCGCGCTTCTGGGCGCTGGTCGGCCAGCTGACCCCGCATACCGACACCGCGGTGGCCTGGCTGCGCCATGAAGGGCCCCGGCTGCTGCGCATCGGCTGAGCGCCGCCCCACCGCTACCGCCTGCTACCAAGGAGTTGCCATGAAAGCTGTGGTCTATACCCATTCCCGCCCGGTCACCGACCCCGAGGTGCTGCTGGACGCCACCCTGCCCGACCCGGAGCCCGGCCCGCACGACCTGCTGGTGGAGGTGCGCGCCGTGTCGGTGAACCCGGTGGACACCAAGGTGCGCAAGCGCGCCGACCCGGTGGGCGAGATGCGGGTGCTCGGCTGGGATGCCGCCGGCATCGTGCGCGCCCGCGGGGCGGAGGTGTCGCGGTTCCATGTCGGCGATGCCGTCTACTACGCCGGCAGCATCGCGCGGCCGGGCTGCAACAGCGAGCTGCATGTGGTGGATGAGCGGATCGTCGGCCACAAGCCGGCCACGCTCTCCTTCGCCGAGGCCGCGGCCCTGCCGCTGACCGCCATCACTGCGTGGGAGATGCTGTTCGACCGGCTGGCCCTGCCGCGCCAGCCGGCGGCGGCCGGCACGCTGCTGATCATCGGCGGGGCCGGCGGCGTCGGCTCCATCGCCATCCAGCTTGCCCGCCGGCTGACCGCCGCGCGGGTGATCGCCACCGCCAGCCGGGCGGAAACCCGCGACTGGTGCCTGCGACTGGGCGCGCATGACGTGATCGACCATTCCGGTGACATGCCGGCGCAGCTCACGGCGCTCGGCGTCGCCGGGGTGGAGCGGATCTTCTGCACCAACGCCACCGACACGCATTGGAAGGCGATGGTGCGCATGCTGGCGCCGCAGGGGCGGATCGGGCTGATCGACGATCCGGGGCCGGTGGACATGCGCGACCTGAAGCCGAAATCCGCCTCGCTGCACTGGGAGGCGATGTTCGCCCGCTCCGGCTTCGGCACGCCGGACATGGTGGAGCAGCACAACCTGCTGGAGGCGGTGGCGGCACTGGTCGATTCCGGACAGGTGCGCACCACGCTGGCCGAGACCTATGGCCGGATCGACGCCGCCAACCTGGCGCGCGCGCATGCGGCGGTGGAGAGCGGGCGGACGCGGGGGAAGATCGTCCTCGAAGGGTTCTGAGGGCGATTGAGCAAGGCAGGCAAGGCGGGGCGCTGCCCCCGACCCCGCCCACATGTGAAGTATGAGGTCCAGGGGCTCGGCCCCTGGTGGGGCGCGGGGCAAAGCCCCGCCTTACTTGCCTGACAGGTCCATCATTGCAGCTTCTTGCGCCGGATGCCGGTGGTGTTGGCGCTCGGCGTGGGGGTGTGCAGCGCGCTGAAGCACTCCACCGTGCCGGTGGCCGGGTCGTAGGCGATCGAGGGGAAGTTGGCGTTGATCCGTGCCACCACGCCGGCATCGTAGAACGGCCCGCCGCCGGTCTGGTTGCGCTGGTCGGTGATCTGGGTGGAGGCGATGCCGCACATCACCAGGCTGGTCTTCAGCCCGGTGGTCAGCGCCTGACTGGTGGAGCCGTTCATGTTGCCGAACAGCGCCGCCTGCATCCCGGCATCGTTGCCGCCGTATTTGATGATCTTGGACCGCATATACACGATATAGGTCTGGAACATCTGCAGATAGGTCGCGTCGGTGGGCATCGCCTCGATATGCGCGAGGCAGCCGATGTGATGCGCCGGCGAATGCAGCACCACCCCCATGCAGTTGAACATCCCCGAGGTGCCCACCCGCCGGGCGCTGATGGTTCGCACCGTGTATTCCTGCGGGATCATGTAGGCGGTGGTGATGATGTTGCTTTGGACGACGGTCATCGGCATGGCGGGCCCCTGGGCGTTGCTTGCGCCCAGCATGGCACGCCCGGCATCGCCAGGATGTGAGCCGCGTCACCCCGGCGGCACCGAGGCGAGGCCGGGGGATACGCCCGGCCTCGCCTCGCGCGGTTACGCCGCCTCGGCCAGCGTGCCGTTGATCACCAGGCCGGCCGGCCCGGCGGTGACCTGCACGGTTTCGCCGTCCTTCACCGCGCCTTCCAGGATCAGCCCGGCCAGCGTGTTCTGCAGGCTGCGCTGGATCACCCGCTTCAGCGGCCGCGCCCCGTAGATCGGGTCGTAGCCCTCGTCGGCCAGCCAATCCATCGCCGCCCGGTCCAGCTCCAGCCCGATCTTGCGGTCGGCCAGCAGCGCGCGCAGGTGGCGAAGCTGGATATCGACGATCGAGGCCATGTCGCTGCGCTGCAACCGGCGGAACAGCACGATTTCGTCCAGGCGGTTGAGGAATTCGGGCCGGAAATGCCCGCGCACCACCTCCATCACGCCCTTGTAGGCCATCGACAGGTCGGCCCCGTCCGGCTGGGCGGCGAGGATCTCGCTGCCCAGGTTGCTGGTCAGCACGATGATGGTGTTCTTGAAGTCCACCGTCCGGCCCTGCCCGTCGGTCAGCCGCCCGTCATCCAGCACCTGCAGCAGCACGTTGAACACGTCCTCGTGCGCCTTCTCCACCTCGTCGAACAGGATCACCTGGTAGGGCCGCCGGCGCACCGCCTCGGTCAGCACGCCGCCCTCGTCGTAGCCGACATAGCCCGGGGGGGCGCCGATCAGGCGGGAGACGGCGTGCTTCTCCATGAACTCGCTCATGTCCACGCGCAGCAGCGCCCGCTCGTCGTCGAACAGGAAGCCGGCCAGCGCCTTGGTGAGCTCGGTCTTGCCGACGCCCGTCGGGCCGAGGAACAGGAAGCTGCCAATCGGCCGGTTCGGGTCCTGCAGGCCGGCGCGGGCGCGGCGCACCGCGTCGGCCACCGCCTTCAGCGCGTCTTCCTGGCCGACCACGCGCTTGCGCAGTTCGTCCTCCATGCGCAGCAGCTTGCCGCGCTCGCCCTCCAGCATCTTGTCCACCGGCACGCCGGTCCAGCGCGACACGACGGAGGCGATGGCCTCGGCGGTCACCGCCTCGTTCACCAACTGGCCGCCATCCTGGTTGGCCGTGATCTTGCGTTCCAGCTCGGGGATTTCGCCGTAGAGAAGCTGCGAGGCCCGCGCCAGGTCACCCTTGCGCTGCGCCACCTCCACCTCGCTGCGGGCGGCATCCAGCCGCTCGGTCAGCTTCTGGGAGCCGGCGAGCTTCTCCTTCTCGGCCTTCCAGGCGGCGGACATGCTGTCGGACTGCTCCTGCAATCCGGCCAGTTCCACTTCCAGTTTGGCCAGCCGGTCCTTGCTGGCCGCGTCCTTCTCGTTCTTCAGCGCCAGCCGCTCCATGGTGAGCTGCATCACCCGGCGGTCCAGCTCGTCCAGCTCCTCGGGCTTGCTGTCCACCTGCATGCGCAGCCGGCTGGCCGCCTCGTCCATCAGGTCGATCGCCTTGTCGGGCAGGAAACGGTCGGTGATGTAGCGGTTGGAGAGCGTGGCGGCGGCCACCAGCGCGCCATCAGTAATGCGCACGCCGTGGTGGAGTTCGTATTTCTCCTTGATGCCGCGCAGGATGGAGATGGTGTCCTCCACGCTCGGCTCGCCGACGAACACCGGCTGGAAGCGCCGGGCGAGGGCCGCGTCCTTCTCGACATGCTTGCGGTATTCGTCGAGCGTGGTGGCGCCGACGCAATGCAGCGCGCCGCGCGCCAGCTCGGGCTTGAGCAGGTTGGAGGCGTCCATCGCGCCGTCCGCCTTGCCGGCGCCGACCAGCGTGTGCATCTCGTCGATGAACAGGATGATCTCGCCCTCGGCGGACTCGATCTCCTTCAGCACCGCCTTCAGCCGCTCCTCGAACTCGCCGCGGTATTTCGCGCCGGCGACCATGGCGCCGAGGTCCAGCGCCAGCAGCCGCTTGGTTTTCAGCGCCTCCGGCACGTCGCCGTTGACGATGCGCAGCGCCAAGCCCTCGACGATGGCGGTCTTGCCCACGCCGGGCTCGCCGATCAGCACCGGGTTGTTCTTGGTGCGCCGGGCCAGCACCTGGATGGTGCGGCGGATTTCCTCGTCGCGGCCGATCACCGGGTCCAGCTTGCCTTCGCGGGCCAGGGCGGTGACGTCGCGGGCGTATTTCTTTAGCGCCTCGAAGCTCGCCTCGGCGTTCTGGCTGGTCACCTTGCGGCCCTTGCGGATGTCGGCGACGGCCTTTTCCAGCGCCTGCGGCGTGGCGCCGGCGCCGCGCAGGGCACGCGCGGCCCCGCCTTCGGCATTGGCGAGTGCGATCAGCAGCCGATCCTGCGCCACGTATTCGTCGCCGGCCTTCTGGGCGGATTGCTGCGCGCCGTCCAGCACGCGCACCAGGGCGGGGGTGATCTGCGGCTGCGCGGTGGCGCCACTGCCCTGTACCTTCGGCAGCTTGGCCACCTCGGCGTCCACCGCCGTGCGGGCGGCGCGATCGTCGCCGCCGGCGGCGCGGATCAGCCCGGCGGCCGCCCCTTCCTCATCGTCGAGCAGCGCCTTCAGCAGGTGCTCGGGGGTGAGCTGCTGGTGGAATTCGCGGATGGCGATGGTCTGCGCGGCCTGGATGAATCCGCGCGAACGCTCGGTGAATTTCTCGATGTCCATGTGGCATGTGTCCCTTGTCAGGCGACGGTGGTGGGCGGGGCCCCTCTCGGAGGCAGCCCCTGAACGCTAGAGTTGAGTCCGATCTGGGCAATGATCTGGGTCAAGGCAAGAGGGGGAAGGCGGTGAATTCGCCACCCTGGCGCCGGGGCGCCAGTTGGGGAATGATTTGGGCCACCGGAAGAGGTTGGACCCATGCGCATCGAGCGTCTCTACCGCTACCCCGTCAAAGGCCTGACACCCGAGGCGCTGGAACAGACCAGCGTCGAACCCGGCGGCGCGCTGCCGTGGGACCGTGCCTTCGCCCTGGCCCAGGGCGATGCCGACCTCGATCCGGCCAACCCGCACTGGCTGCCCAAGACCAACTTCATGTGCCTGATGGCCGACGCCGCCATCGCCACCCTGCGCTCCAGCTTCAACGAGCGCACCGGCCGGCTGACCATCATCGGCCCCGCCGGCGCCATCGAGGCCGACGCCCTGAGCGAGGAGGGCCGCACCCGCATCGCCGCCTTCCTCACCGAATTCCTCGGCCCCGCCGCCCGTGGCACGCCGCGCTTTCTGCATATCCCCGGCCATGTGTTCTGCGACCAGCGCAAGCCGGTGGTCAGCCTGATCAACCTGGCCAGCCTGGCCGAGCTGGAGGCCAAAGCCGGCGCGCGCCGGCACAAGCGCCGCTTCCGCCCCAACATCTGGTTCTCCGGCGCCCCCGCCTGGAGCGAGCGGGGCTGGATCGGCCGTGAATTGCTGGTCGGCCAGGCCCGGCTGCGCGTGACCCGGCCGATCACCCGCTGCCCGGCCACCGAGGTGAACCCCGAGACGGCCACGCGCGATGCCGATCCGGTGGCCGAGTTGAAGGCGGCGTTCGGGCATATCGAGCTGGGGGTGCATGCCGAGGTTATCGAGGGCGGGGCGATCGCGATGGGGGATGCGATCGAGTTGTTGCCGGCGTAAGGGGAAGGAAGGAGCGGGGCGCTGCCCCGCACCCCGCCAGGGGCCGAGCCCCTGGACTTCATACTTCAGGATTCGAGGTCCAGGGGCTCGGCCCCTGGCGGGTCTGGGCGGAGCCCAGCCTTCACTTACTTCAGCGACTCACCCACTCAACACCCCATGCTGCCGCAAAAACCCCAGCAGCGGCAGCAACGGCAGCCCCAGAATCGCGGCGTGTTCGCCCGCCACCGCGTCGAACAGATGCACGCCCGGTCCTTCCAGCCGGTAGGCGCCGACGCTGGTGGTGACGCTCATGCCTTCCAGTTGCAGGTAGTCGGCCAGGAACGCATCGGAAAACCCCCGCATGGTCAGGCGCGGGCGGGCTATGTGGTGCCACAGGCGCTGGTCGCCGCGCTGGCAGAGAATGGCGGTCACCAGGGTGTGGGTGCGCCCGCGCAGGGCGCGCAACTGGGCGGCGGCCTCGGCCATGTCGGCGGGCTTGTCGAACCAGCGGTCCTCGCAGACCAATAGCTGGTCGGCGCCGATCACCAGCGCGTCCGGGTTGGTGCGGGCGACGCGGTGGGCCTTCAGCTCGGCCAGCAGCAGGGCGGTGTCGTCGGCGGAAATGCCCTCGGCCCGGGCGCTGCGCTTGATCTCGGCCTCGTCGACATGGGCGGGCCGCGTCTCGAACCGGAGGCCGGTCTCGCGCAGCAGGATGGCGCGGGTGGCGGACTGGCTGGCCAGGATCAGCCGCGGGGTGGCCGCCTGGAGGCTCATGACGGGGGCGGAGGTGGTTGGGCAGCAGCCTTGCGCCGGCGTTCGTGCCAGGCGTCCATCAGTTGCAGCACGGTGGCGGCGGTTTCCTCGATAGAGCGGCGGGTCACGTCGATCACCGGCCAGCCATGGCGCTGGCACAGCCGGCGCGCCCAGAGCAGCTCGGCCTTCACCGCCTCGGGGTCCACGTAGTCGCCGGTATCGTGGCGGGCGATGGCGCCGGTGCCGGTGGCGCCGAGCATACGCAGCCGGTGGCGGCGGATTTCGATCAGCGCCTCCACATCCAGGGTCAGGCCGATCACCGGGCAATGCGGGCTGGTCAGGCCCGGCGGCTCGGGCGTGCCGGGCACCAGCGGGATGTTGGCGGCCTTGATGCCGCGATTGGCCAGGTAGAACGAGGTGGGCGTCTTGGAGCTGCGCGACACGCCGACCAGCACCACATCGGCCTCGCCGATGCCCGACTGCGCCTGCCCGTCGTCATGCGCCATGATGTAGTGCATGGCGTCGATGCGTTTGAAATAGGCGGCGTCCAGCACGTATTGCCGGCCCGGGCGGGCGGCGGCCTGGTGGCCGAAATGCGCCTGCAGCATGCCGATCACAGGGTCCAACACGTGCACCACCGGCAGGTTGAGCCGCTGGGCCGCGGTTTCCAGCTCGCTGCGCAGCCCGGCCTCCACCAGGGTGGAGAGGATCGGGCCCGGCTCGGCCTCGATCCCGTCGATCACCCGGTGAAGCTGGAAGCGCGTGCGGATCAGGCTCCAGCGATGGGTAACCACGCTGTCCGGGTCGCGCGCCTCGTCAAACTGCACCACGGTGGCGCGCATGATCGCGTTCAGCGTCTCGCCGGTGGCGTCCGAAAGCAGGTGGAGATGCAGCCTGGCTGTGTCCGGCATGGGCGGAGGATAACCGGGTTGACCGTGGACAACAGCCCCATCATCGCGGCCGGCGGCGAATCATGGGGATATCCGCCCTGGCGGGGGTAACGGGGGGCGATTCCGTACGCTCAGATCGGCAAGCCGGGGACGAATGCCGATCGGCGCGCGATTCCAGCGGCTTGCGCGGCGCGGCGGCTGTGGACAAGCGGGCGGACGAATCCCCGCACAGCGGGTACCCCGATATCCACAGGCCCATCTCCCCCTACCCCCAAGTTCTTTTTCATCTTCTCTGTTATGTAGCGCCCTGTATGACGACGGGACGGGTGATGACAAAGCGATTGCTCCGAGCGCTGGCAGGCGAGGCGGTATGGCCGCCGCCGGTGTGGCTGATGCGCCAGGCCGGACGGTATCTGCCGGAATACCGGGCGCTGCGGGCCGAGGCCGGCGATTTCCTCGGGCTGTGCACCAACCCGGTGCTGGCCGCCGAGGTGACGTTGCAGCCGTTGCGGCGGTTCGCTATGGACGGGGCGATCCTGTTCAGCGATCTGCCGATCGTCTCCTGGGCGCTCGGGCAGGACCTGCGCTACGCCGAGGGGGAGGGGCCGGTGCTGCCGCCGATCCGCGACGCGGCTGGGCTGGCGGTGCTGAACCTGAAGCAAGTGGCCGACAAGGTGGCGCCGATCCTGGAGACGGTGCGTCGGGTGCGGGCCGAGGTGGGCGAGGCGACGCTGATCGGCTTCACCGGCGGCCCGTTCACCATGGCGTGCTACATGGTGGAAGGCCATGGCTCGCGGGAATTCGCGGCGGCACGCGGCATGGCGTATCGCGATCCGCCGTTGTTCGGGGCGTTGATCGACCTGCTGGTGGAAGCCAACCTGGTGTATCTGCGCGGCCAGGCGGATGCCGGGGCCGAGGCGCTGATGCTGTTCGACAGCTGGGCCGGGCTGCTGCCGCCGAGCGAATTCGCCACCTGGGTGACGGCGCCGACGGCGCGGATCGTCGCCGGGCTGCGCGAGAGCCATCCGGACGTGCCGGTGATCGGGTTTCCCCGGCTGGCCGGGGTAAAGCTGGGCGCCTATGCGGTGGGCAGCGGCGTGTCGGCGGTGGCGATGGATACCTCAATGGACCCGTTGCTGGCCGCCGCGATGGTGCCGTCCACCATGGCGTTGCAGGGCAACCTCGATCCGCTGGCGCTGGCGGCGGGCGGCGCGGCGCTCGCCAGCGAGACGGATGCGCTGCTGGCGGCGATGCGCGGGCGGCCGTTCATCTTCAACCTTGGCCACGGCATCGTGCCGCAGACGCCGCCCGAACACGTCGCCGCACTGGTGACCCGCGTGCGCGCAGCTTGACGCCAGGCGCCGCACCGCCACGTAGGGCCGCATGACACCTCCCAAGATCGCCATCGTGCTGTTCAACCTCGGCGGGCCGGACCGGCCGGAGGCGATCCGGCCGTTCCTGGTCAATCTGTTCACCGATCCGGCGATCCTGCGGGTGCCGTTCTTCGTGCGGCCGTTCCTGGCGCGGATCATCGCGCGCGCGCGGGTCAAGCCGGCCACCGAGAACTACGCCCTGCTCGGCGGCAAGTCGCCGCTGCTGGAACTGACGCAGCAGCAGGCCCGCGCGCTGGAAGCGGCCTTGCCGGAGATGCAGGCGCGCTGCTTCGTGGCGATGCGCTACTGGCACCCGTTCAGCGACGCGGTGGCGCGCGAGGTGCGCGACTGGAACCCCGACGAGGTGGTGCTGCTGCCGCTGTATCCGCAGTATTCCACCACCACCACCGGCAGCTCGCTCACCGCCTGGCGCGAGGCCGCCGCCGCTGCCGGGCTGGTCAAGCCGGTAACGTCGCTGTGCTGCTACCATTCCGACCCCGGTTTCGCCGCGGCCACGGCGGCGATCGTACGGCGCAGCTACGATGCCGCCCGCGCCGCGCTGGACCCGGCGGTGAAGCTGCGCGTGCTGTTCTCCGCGCACGGCCTGCCGGAGACGATCGTGCAGCGAGGCGACCCCTACCAGTTCCAGGTCGAGCAGACCGTCGCCGCTGTGGCGTCGCGGCTCGATCTGCCGGGGCTGGACATGGCGATCTGCTACCAGTCCCGTGCCACGCCGCAGAAATGGATCGAGCCATCGACCGAGATGGAGATCGAACGCGCGGCGCATGACCGGGTGGCCGTGCTGGTGGTGCCGATCGCCTTCGTCTCCGAGCACTCGGAAACCCTGGTCGAACTGGACGTGGAATACCGCGAACTGGCGGAAAAAAAGGGCGTTCCGGGCTATTTCCGGGTGCCGACGCAGAATTCGGACCCCGGTTTCATCGCCGCCCTGGCCGATCTCGTCCGCCATGCCCGCGCGCATGGGCCGGGCTTGTGCAGCTTCGCCGGCGGGGGTACCTGTCCGCGCCGGCATGGCGATTGCCCGCATGCGCGCGCCGGCGTGGCGGAGACAGAGGCTGCATGATGTCGTTTGGCTCGATTGCGCGTGACGAGGCCCCGCCTCGCTGCTTCCCATGACCCCGCAGGAACTGATGCGCCGCCGCGCCGCGCCGCTGCGCCTGGTGATCTTCGATTGCGACGGCGTGCTGGTGGACAGCGAGCCGGTGGCCAACCGGGTGGTGGCGCGCGACCTCGCCGAGCTTGGCTGGGTGATGACCCCGGAGCTGGCCAACGACACGTTCCTCGGCATGACGCTGACCGACATGCAGCCGGTGATCGAGGCCAGGCTGGGCCGGGCGGTGCCGGAAGGCTGGAAGCAGGGGCTGATGCGCCGGCTGGTGGAGGCGATGGCCATCGAGGCGCGGGCGATCCCCGGCGCGGTGGAGGCGCTGCATGGCGTGCGGGCGCTGGGGCTGCCGTGGCGCATCGCCTCGAACTCGTCGCATGAGGAAATGCGGGTGAAGTTCCGCTGCATCGGCATCGCCACGCTGGTGGAAGGCCGGGTGCACAGCCATCGCGACGTGGGACGCGGCAAGCCGGCGCCCGATCTGTTCCTGGCGACCGCCGCGGCCGAGGGCGTGGCGCCGGCCGATTGCGTGGTGATCGAGGACAGCCTGACCGGCGCGCGGGCGGCCGCGGCGGCGGGCATGGACTGCCTGGGCTACGCGCCGCATGCCGACGGCGCGGCGCTGCGCGCGGTGGGGGCGGTGCCGTTCGGCTCGATGTTCGACGTCCCGGCGCTGGTGGCGCTGGGGCGAGGGGGCGTGGCATGACGATCGGGGCGCTGGCGCCGTTCTACCTCTGGGTCAAGGCGCTGCATGTCATCAGCATGGTCGCCTGGATGGCCGGCATGTTCTACCTGCCCCGGCTGTTTGTGTACCATTGCGACCTGGTGAGCGGCTCGGCCGAGAGCGAGCGGTTCAAGGTGATGGAACGCCGGCTGCTGAAGCAGATCATCAACCCGGCGATGATCGCCACCTGGTGCTTCGGCATCCTGCTGGTGCTGACGCCGGGGGTGATCGACTGGCATGCCGGCTGGTGGCATGTGAAGCTGCTGATGGTGCTGCTGATGAGCGGCTTCCACGGCGCCATGTCCAAGTGGCGGCGGGAGTTCCTGGAAGACCGCAACACGCGCGGCCACCGCTTCTACCGGGTGGCCAACGAGGTGCCGACGCTGCTGCTGGTCGTGATTGTGGTGATGGTGATCGTGAGGCCGTTCTGATGACGCTGGACGTGACCCTGGCGGATGGCTACCGGATCAGCGACGACCCGGCGCTGCTCGATCTCGACGCCATCCATGCCTATCTGGCCGGCGAGAGCTATTGGGCGCTGGGCCGGTCGCGGGCGGTGATGGAGCGTGGCATCGCCCATGCGCTGTGCCTGGGCCTGTATGCGCCCGGTGGCGCGCAGGCCGGCTTCGCCAAGATCGTGATCGACCGGGCGGTGGCGGCGCATCTGGGCGACGTGTTCGTGCTGCCGCCCCATCGCGGCGGCGGGCGTGGCGTGGCGCTGGTGCGCGCGGCGATCGAGCATCCGGAGTTGCTGACCGTGCAGCGCTGGACGCTGACCACGCGCGACGCGCATACGCTGTACGAGCGTTTCGGCTTCGAGCGCGCGACCGCCGAGCACAACCTGATGACGCGGCTGCGCCTCGCAGCGGCCTGAAACGCCGCGTTTGTTGCTACATGTGACGGTTGCGGCCACGGGTTGACGGATGCCGCCGGCTCCCCTAGGGTCTGTAATGTGAATGACGGCCCGTTCTGGGCCGTCACCGTTCGCGTCCTCTCGAAACTCCTCCCCAGGGACAGGCCGACCTTCCGCGCATCGCGTGCGCTTGGGCCGACTCCAGGCAGACCGGGCACGCAATGCCCGTTTGCCGACGGTTGCTGTCCCCTCCCCCTGACCGGCTTCCACTTGAGGCGTCCAGATGCACCTCGCCGAACTCAAGGCAAAATCCCCGGCGGATCTACTCAGCTTCGCCGAATCGCTGCAGATCGAGAACGCCTCATCCCTGCGCAAGCAGGACATGATGTTCGCGATCCTGAAGAACCTCGCCGAAAACGAGCAGGCGATCTACGGCGAAGGCACGCTGGAGATCCTGTCGGACGGCTTCGGCTTCCTGCGCAGCCCGCAAAGCAACTACCTCCCCGGCCCCGATGACATCTATGTCAGCCCCAGCCAGGTGCGCCGCTACGGCCTGCGCACCGGCGATTCGGTGGAAGGCCAGATCCGCGCGCCCAAGGATGGCGAGCGGTATTTCGCGCTGCTGAAGCTGAACACCATCAACTTCGAGGCGCCGGAAGCGGTTCGACACCGCATCAATTTCGACAACCTGACGCCGCTCTATCCTGACCAGCGGCTGCGCATGGAAATCGAATACAGCGAGCCGCCCGCCAAGGGCGCGACGCGTGACATGATCCCGCGGGTGATCGACCTGGTGGCGCCGATCGGCAAGGGCCAGCGCGCCCTGATCGTCGCCCCGCCGCGCACCGGCAAGACCATGATGCTGCAAAGCATCGCCCGCTCGATCTCGGCCAACCACCCGGAAGCCTTCCTGATCGTGCTGCTGATCGACGAGCGGCCCGAGGAAGTGACCGACATGGCCCGCACGGTGAAGGGCGAGGTGGTTGCCTCCACCTTCGACGAGCCGGCGACTCGCCATGTGCAGGTGACCGAGATGGTGCTGGAGAAGGCCAAGCGCCTGGTCGAGCACAAGCGCGACGTGGTGATCCTGCTGGATTCCATCACCCGCCTCGCCCGCGCCTACAACACCGTGGTGCCCTCGTCGGGCAAGGTGCTGACCGGCGGCGTGGACGCCAACGCGCTGCAGCGGCCGAAGCGCTTCTTCGGCGCCGCGCGCAACATCGAGGAAGGCGGCTCGCTGACCATCATCGCCACCGCGCTGATCGACACCGGCAGCCGCATGGACGAGGTGATTTTCGAGGAGTTCAAGGGCACCGGCAACTCCGAGATCATCCTGGACCGCAAGCTGTCGGACAAGCGCACCTTCCCGGCCATCGACATCACCAAGTCGGGCACCCGCAAGGAGGAACTGCTGGTCGATCGCGGTACGCTGTCCAAGATGTGGGTGTTGCGCCGCATCCTGAACCCGATGGGCACGATGGACGCGATGGACTTCCTGCTGGACAAGCTGAAATACAGCAAGAGCAACCAGGATTTCTTCGACGCGATGAATACCTGAGGATTGAGACTGGAAAAGGCCCCGAAAGGGGCCTTTTTCTTGCCAGAAACAGGATGCTCCGCCGCCCCGCCCCAGTGTCGAAAGATCCAGAGGCTCGGCCCTCAAACACTTCAAGATATGGCTGGTCCGGGCGGAGCCTAGAGAGTGTTATGAACTTGCGTGAAGGAGGCCGGAAAAGAAGGAAGCAGGAAGCGGTCTTTTTTGAAAAAAAGAACCAAAAAACGTTTATCCGGGCTTCGCCCCTGTGGCATCAGGGTGCTCGCATTCGAAGCCGCGCAGCCCTGAGGACGTCTTTTTGCTTCTTTTTATTCGGAAAAAGAAGATCATTTCTTTATTTTCTTCATCAAAGTTCATAACATCCTCTAGCCTTACCTTATTCACCCGGGCGCCAGCCGATACCGCAACGGCACCGTGATCCGCCGCTCTCCCTCTGGTGTCCCGGCCGGCGGTGGCGGCAGCGTCGCGCCGCGCAGCAGCCCCAGCGCCGCCGCATCCAGCATGTCGGAGCCGGAACCGGAAAGCAGCGTTACCTCCGCCACCCTGCCCCGCGGCGTCAGCAGAAAGCGCAGTGTCGCCACCCCTTGCACGCCGTGCCGGCGGGCGGCTTCCGGATAGGTCTGGTGGGCGTCGAACCACGCCGCCAATTGCTGCCGCCAGGATGAGACCGCCGCCGCGCTCGGCGCGGCCGAGGCGGCTTCGGCGTCCGGCGCTGCGGCCACTGGTGCCGTCGCAGGCGCCGGGGTGGCGACGGCACGCGGCGGCGCGGCCGCGCGGCGGGGTGGCGTGCCAGGCGGCGGAGGGGGCGGAAGCGGCAACGCCGCGGCGTCCGGCGGTGGGGTTTCGGTCTCGGCTGGTGGTGAGGGTGGCGGTTCGGCGGCCAATGGAGCAGCCGGCAGGGTGGCCGGCGGCTCAGCCGGCGCGGGGGTGGCGGGCGCGGGGGCGATCACCAGGGTGACCGTGGCGGCATCCGGCGCCGCGTCCGGCAAGGCGCGCAGGCCGGCGGCCAGCAGCAGCGCCACCAGTGCCGCATGCGCCGCCAGGGAGGCGGCCAGCGGCACCAGCCGCCGGCGGCCTGCGGGCGGGGAGAGGGGCGGGCGTGGCTGGGCCGGCCCCGTCAGGCCGCCCGGCCCTCGGCCGGCACGTCCCACGCGGGCGCAAAGCCGGGATTCACGAAACGCTCGGTCTTCGGCAGGGCGGCGATGGCGGCGCGGTCGGCGTCGTCCAGCACCAGCGCCAGCGCGTCCAGATTGGCCTGCTGGCTGGTGGCCCGGCCGGCTTTCGGGATGGCGGCCACGCCGTCCTGATCCAGCAGCCATTTCAGCGCCACCTGCGCCGGGGTGGCGTTGTGCTTGCGCGCGATGGCGTCCAGCGCCGGATGCTCGGCCAGCCGCCCCTGCGCCAGCGGGCAATAGGCGGTCAGCGCCATGCCGTGCGCGCGCAGATAGGACAGCACCGCCGACTGGTCGCGCAGCACATGGTATTCCACCTGGTTGCAGCAGATCGGCGCGCGGATCTCTTCCACCGCGCGCTTCAGCAGGGCGGCCGGGAAGTTGGAGACGCCGATATGCCGTGCCAGCCCCTGTTCCTGGAACTTCACCAGCTGGCCCAGCGCGGCCGGCAGGTCCATGTCCGGGGCGGGCCAGTGGATCAGGTACAGGTCCACATAGCTGGTCTTGAGCTGGGTGAGGCTGTTGTCCATCGCGCGGCGCATGGCGTCCGGCGCCAGGTTCTCCCACCACACCTTGGTGGTCAGGTGGATATCCGCGCGCGCCACCCGGGTGGCGGCCAGCGCCTCGCCCACCGCGTCCTCGTTGCCGTACATCTGGGCGGTGTCGATATGGCGGTAGCCGCGCTGCAGGGCGCCCAGCACCGCCTCGGTGCACTCCGTCCCCTTCAGGCGCCAGGTGCCAAGGCCCAGCTTGGGCATGCGCATGCCGCCCGCGGTGATCAGTTCCATGCTTGGTTCCTCAGGTTGTACTGGCAGGCTAGGAAGGTCTTCTTTGTTTGAAAACAAAGAAGCAAAAAAACTTTATCCGCTGGAGTCCCGGCATAGACAGGGGCGCCGAAGGCCGAATGAAGTTTTTTGGTTCTTTTTTTCAAAAAAGAACACCTTCCTTGCTACCGCTTGGAAAAATCCACCACTGCCGCGAAGCCCGTTTCAGTGCCAACAGCCAGGTGCGTCCCATCCGGGCTCCATGCCAGCGCCGAGACGCTGCCGCGCCCCGGCCCCATCACCGGCAGGATGCGCGCCGAATTGATGTCGGCCATCACCACCAGCCCATCGGCGAAGCCGGCCGCCACCGCGTCGTGCTGCGGGTGGCAGGCGACGAAGGTGCAGGTCACCCCGTCGCCGCCGGCCAGCTCCGTGGGCGGCTTGCCCATCGGCCCGCCGCCGAAGAATGGCCACAGCACGACGCAATCGGCCCCCGAACTGGCCAGCCACTTGCCGTTTTTCGTGAAGCCCAAGGCGTCGGTCTTGCTCGGGTAGCCGGTCATGCGCATGTGCTGGCTGTCGGACAGCCGCCAGCCATGCAGCGCGTTCTCCTGCATGGCGGTGACGATGCAATCGCCGTCCGGGCTGATGGCGATGCCGGTGTGGCTGCCCTTCCACTCCAGCTTGCGAGGCGTGTCGGAGCTGGAAGCCACGAACCAGACGCTGGCGCCGTTGTAGTGGGAGGCGGCGATGCGCTTGCCCTTGGCGTCGAACACCAGGCCGGTGACGCTGGAGGGGTGCTCCAGGGTCTTCAGCTTCTTGCCCCCGGCGTCGAACACATGCACGAGCTTGCCCACGGCGCAGGCCAGCCGGCCCGCCTTGGCATCGGCGTGGCTGGCGACCTTTTCCACCCATTTCATGCCGAACGCGGTGATTTCGGTGGCGGTTCCGTCGGCCGCGATGGCCATGAACCGCCCGTCGTCGCCGCCGCTCACCCAGGCCCGGCCGACCGCGCCGGCGGCCAGCGACAGGGCGGCGCCGTCATGCGCGGCCACGCTGGCCCACTCGCCATCGCCCGGCGGCGCGATGCGCACCGTGCCGTCGCCAAGCGCGAAGGCGCAGGCGAAGCCGGTGCGGTCGAACGCCGCGCCCACCACGAAGGCGCCGAGGTCGCGCCTGACGCCGCGCGTGTCCAGGATCTGGTCGGCCGAGACGATCTCGCTCATCGGCTCAGGCGGCCTGGCAGGATTCGAAGCCGCGGCGCAGTTGCGGGCGGTTGAGGTTGCGGCCGATGAAGACGATGCGGCTGGTGCGCGGCTCGCCCTCCTTCCAGGGGCCGATGAAATCGCCGTCGGCGATCATGTGCACGGCCTGGAAGGCGAAGCGCCGGTCGTCGCCGGCATAGGACAGGATGCCCTTGGTACGTAGCAGATCCTGGCCTTTTTCGGCCAATAAAGCGCCGATCCAGGCGTTGAATCGCTCCGGATCGATGGGATTTTCCGCCTCGAAGCTCATGCTGGCGATGTCGTCGTTGTGCTCGTGATCGTCCTCGGTCAGGAAGCCGGGGGTGTGGGCGAGCACGCGGTTGAGGTCGAAGGCGCCCTGGTTCAGCAGCTCGGCGATCGGCACGTTGGCCTTCTGGGCGTGGTGGATATGGGCGAACTGGTTGATCTTGCGGATCTGCGCCTCCACCGCCGCCAGCTCCTCGGGGGTGACGAGGTCGGTCTTGTTCAGCACGATCACGTCGGCGAAGGCGATCTGGTCCTCCGCCTCATGGCTGTCGGCCAGGCGCTGCGGCAGGTGCTTGGCGTCCACCACCGTGATGATGGCGTCCAGCCGGGTTTTGGCGCGCACCGTGTCGTCCACGAAGAAGGTCTGGGCGACCGGGGCCGGGTTGGCCAGGCCGGTGGTCTCGATGATGATGCCGTCGAACTTGTCGCGCCGCTTCATCAGCCCGCCGACGATGCGGATGAGGTCGCCGCGCACGGTGCAGCAGATGCAGCCGTTGTTCATCTCGAACACCTCCTCATCGGTGTCCACCACCAGGTCGTTGTCCACCCCGAGCTCGCCGAACTCGTTGATGACAACCGCGTATTTCTTGCCGTGCTGCTCGCTGAGGATGCGGTTGAGCAAGGTGGTCTTGCCGGCGCCCAGGTAGCCGGTCAGCACGGTGACGGGGATGAGGTCGGTGTCGGCCATGGCTCTGGCTCCGGATGCAGTGGCTTTGTTGGCCGCTTATATAGGCGGGCGCGGCCGGTTCGGCCATGCGTGCAGCACGCGCGTGCGCAGCGCGTCCAGGGCGGCGGCGGCCTGCGGCGCGTCGAAGGCGCGGGCGCGGGCGCGGCCGGCCTCGCCCAGCGCGGCGCGGCGGGCGGGGTCGTGGGCCAGGGCGAACAGAGCGGCGGCCAGGGCCGGCGGGTCGTCGGGGTCGATCGGCAGGCCGGCCTCGCCCGCCACCTCCGGCAGGCCGCCGCGCGGGGCGAAGGCCAGGGCCGCGCCGCAGGCCAGCGCCTCCAGCGCGGTGAGGCCGAACGGCTCCGCCCAGCGGCTGGGCACCACCACGATGGCGGCGCGCGCCATGGCGGCCAGCACGGCGTCGTGCGGCTGGTAGCCGTGCATGCGGATGCCGGCCGCCGCCGCGCGCGGGCGCAGGGCGCGCAGGAAATCGGTGTCCGGGCTGTGCGGGCCGAAGCGGTCGGCGCCGATCATCTCGGCGCGCCAGCCGGGCAGGCGCGGCAGGGCCAGGGCGCAGGCGGCGACGAAGGCGTCCGCCCCCTTGTCGGCGACCACGCGGCCGGCGAACAGGATCACCGGCGCGCGCGCGGGCGGCGAGGGCGGGATCTCCGAGAGGTCGAGGCAGTTGGGCAGCACCGCGCAGGCGCCGCCAGTGCCGTCCAGCATGCGGCCACGCAGCCAGTCCGAGACCGCCGCCACGCAGGCCAGCCGGTGCAGCAACTGCGCGCGCTGGGCGGGGGCGCGGGCGGTGCGCATGTCCTGCGGGTCGTTGTGCAGCACCAGGCAGACCGGGGTGGCGGGGAAGCGGCGGGCGAGGAACAGAGCGATGTCCGGGCGGTTATGCACCTCGATGATCGCCGGGCGCAGCGGCGCCAGCACGGCGGCCACGCCGCGCGCGTAGCGGCGAGCCAGCTTGCCCGGCAGCCAGGACAGCCGGGCGGGGCGGAAATCCACGTCGGCGAAGCGCGGGCCGAGCGCCATGCCGACCACGACCGGCGCGAACGCCGCCGAGCGGGTGGCCAGCCGGCGCAGCAGCAGGCCGACCGCCCCGGTGGCGCCGGGGCCGAAGCCCTCCTTGGGCGGCAGGATCATCGCGGCGATCGGCTTGTCCATCGCGGCGGACGGTAGCGGGGCGGCGCGCGATCCGCCATTGCGCCGCCACGGTTGGCGGGCATTTCTGGGCGGCATGATCGCCCTGCGCCGCGCTGTGTTCCTCGCGCTGATGCTGCTGACCACCGCCGGGCTGGTCTGGCTGCTGTGGCGCGTGCTGGCGCCGGGCGGCTGGAATGGCGCCAAGCTGCTGATGCTGCTGTGTTTCGCCGGCATCGCGCCGTGGCTGGGTGTGTGCGTGGGCAACGCCCTGCCCGGCTTCCTGTTGCTGGTGCTGGCGCGCGACCCGGCCCGCGCCGTGCTGCCCGTGACCGGCGACATCGCCGCCGCACCGGTGACCACCCGCACCGCGCTCGCGGTGACCGTGCGCAACGAGCGCATGGAAGAGGTGCTGCCGCCGCTGCGCCGGCTGCTGGACGGGCTGGACGCGGCCGGCGCGGGGGCCTGGTTCGCGCTGTTCGTGCTCTCCGACACCCAGGACCCCGAGGCGGCGGCCGCGGAGGCGGCGGCGGTGGCCGCGTTCGGCGCCGGCGACCCCAGGCGCGTGGCCTATCGCCGCCGCGCGGACAATGCCGGCTTCAAGGCCGGCAACGTGATGGAATTCCTGGACCGCCACGCCGAGGGGTTCGAGCTGGCGGTGATGCTGGACGCCGATTCCGAGATGTCGGCCGCCGCCGTGCTGCGGCTGGTGCGCATCATGCAGGCGGCGCCGCGCATGGGCATCGTGCAGCATCTGACGGTGGGGCGGCCGGCGGAGGGGGCATTCCCCCGGCTGTTCCAGTTCGGCATGCGCGCCGGCATGCGGGTGTGGGCCACCGGGCAGGCCTGGTGGCAGGGGGATTCCGGGCCGTACTGGGGGCACAACGCCATCCTGCGCATCGCCCCGTTCCGTGCCCATTGCCGGCTGGCGCCGCTGCCGGACGGGCAGGCCATCCTGTCGCACGACCAGGTGGAGGCGGCACGGATGCGCGCGGCCGGCTGGGGGGTGTGCGTGTGGGCGGGCGAGGACGGCTCCCAGGAGGGCAATCCGCCGGCGCTGCCGGAGTTCCTGCACCGCGACGCGCGCTGGCTGGCCGGCAACCTGCAATACTGGCACCTGCTGCGCCTGCCCGGGCTGTGGCCGATGGGGCTGCGGCCGATGGGGCGGTGGCAGCTGGTGCAGGCGATGCTGATGTTCGCCGGCGCGCCGCTGCAGGTGGCGGTGCTGCTGCTGGCCGCCTGGCTGGCCGCCACCGGCAGCGGCCAGCCGCCGCGCGGCGCGCTGCTGGCGCTGGCGCTGGGCTGGAGCCTGTCGCTGTACTGCCCGAAGCTGCTGGGCTACGCCGAGGTGCTCGTGTCGGGCGCGCGGGCGGCGCGCTATGGCGGGCGGGTGCGGTTCGCCGCGGGCGCGGGGCTTGAGATAGCGTTCACACTGGCGACGGACGCGGTGGCGCAGGTGCACAAGACGCTGGCGATGCTCCGCTTGGCGCTGGGCGCGCGGCCCGGCTGGCTGCCGCAGAACCGTCAGGACCGCGGTGTGGGCTGGGCCGAGGCGCTGCGCCTGTTCTGGCCGCACACGGCACTTGGGGCGGTGGCGTTCGCACTGCTGGCGCGGGCGGATGGCGCGGCGGCATGGGCGCTGCCCTTCGCGGGCGGGCTGCCGCTGGCGGTGCCGCTGTGCGTGGCGACGGCGGCGCCCCGGGTGGGGCGGTGGCTGCGCCGGCATGGGGTGGCGGCGGTGCCGGAGGAGCTGAGCGCGCTTGCGGCGGCTGTCCCGCCTGCCTAGCCTGGACGCCGATAAGCCGACAAGGACGAGCCATGGACAATATGCGCTTCGACAACATCGTCCGCGACCTGGTCGTCGACGACGCCAAGCGGGAGGCCGAAATGCAGCGGCTGAGCCCTGCGGACCGGTCGTACCTGGTGTTTTTCACCGCCCGCTCGGGCAGTTCGTGGCTGACCTCGGTGCTGGCGGAGACGAAGCGGCTGGGCTTTCCCGAGGAATACCTGAACCCGGCCTTCGTGCGCGATGTCTGCACGGCCACGAACGCGCGTACGCAGGGGAGCCTGCTGGACATGCTGAAGCGGCGGCGCCGGACGCCCAACGGGGTGTTCAGCATGGAGGTCCGCGCCGTCGATATCGACTTGTTCGGCGAGGAGGCTTTCTTCGCCGCGTTCGACCCGAAGACGATCGTGTTCAACCTGTGGCGCGACAACATCGTGGCGCAGGGGGTCTCGCTGTATCGGGCGGTGAGCACCGGGCACTATCACTCCACCGATGCGGCGCCACCGGTTGCGCCGGCCTATGATGCCGAGAGCATCAAGCTGTGGACGAAGCATATCCTGAGCGACGAAAACCTGAACCTGACGATGCTGGCACGCCGGGGCCGGCCGGCGCGCTTCCTGCGGTACGAGGATATCATGCGCGACCAGGCGACGACGGTGCGCCAGTTCGCCGACGCGCTGCGGGTGGATTTGCCGGAAGGCGCGGCGCCGCCCGATACCAGCGCCGAGCCGCGGCACGAGAAGATCGGCGATTCCTGGAACCGCGAGGCAGAAACGCGGTTCCGCCACGAGGAAGCCGCCTTCGTCGCCACCGTGGAGAGCCAGCGGCTGATCCGTCTGCAACCGGGCGAGCCGAAGTGGCGGGCGCTGTATGCTGCCGGCGAACCGACGGTGCAGCACGTCGCCTGATGGGCGGGGCCGCGACGAGTCCGGGTTTCAGGGGCGGGAGGCATTGATGCGGCGACAGCGTGCCACGGCATGGGGTATAGCGTTCGCGGTAGTGCTCGGTCTGGCCGGCTGGTGGGGCGCACCGGCGGCGTTCGCGCGCGAGATGGCCATCGTGACGCCGCCAGCGGCCTTCGCGCTGATCGGGCCGGACCGTCAGGCCGGATCAGGCCAGCTTGACCTGTATGCGCAGACCGGTCCGCGCCCCAATTGGTTCATCGGCCAATGGCAGATTGCCGGCGGCAAGCTGCCGGCGTTTCGGCGCATGGCCACGCCCTCCGGCGGCACCGCCTTTGTGTCGCGCAACGAGGCGGCCTCGGTCGTCATCGTGCAGAACGGACCGGAGATCGGCGTTACGCTGTCGCAGAACGGGCCGACGCAGCCTTGCACCACCCCGACCGGGCGACCGCATGAGTTCGACCTGTTCGTCAATACCGGCGGGCCATGGGTCCACCCGGCGCTGGCCTCGGCACTGTCGGCACCACCGCAGGGAGGCAATGCTCCCTCGCTCGCGCAGATGGCGCGGCTGGACCAGCATGTCTCGGTGCACATCGCGCAACCTGTGCCATCCGGGCCGGGTCGTGGCTGCAAGGTCAACCAGGGCAATGTGCTGACCGCAGTGACTCTGGTGAATGACGACGTTCAGCCGGCGCAGGTGCTGTTCTACCAAGTGTCGTTGCATGTGGTGTGTGGCGGCGGCGCGACGGCGCATGCGGCGTGCGAACGCAACCTGTCGCGGCCCTTCCAGTGGTGGACCGGTATGGAGGGGCGTGACACGCGCGGCCGGGTGACCAAGCTGTCATTCGGCTTCGACCAGCGGCTTCCGGGGCTGGGGCGGCCGTTCCTGCCGGCCGGGGGACGGCAGGACGTGGATATCGACCTGCTGCCCGACCTGCTGCGGTTGATCGCCGCCGGCGCGCATGGGATGGACCGGGACCCGGCGCACTGGCGGGTCAGCGGCGCTTATCACGGCGAGAGCGTGTGGGGCGACGTATCGCTGCACACGCAATGGAGCGATTATCGCCTGACCGCGCAGCTTCGCTGACCGGGCATCAGTACGAGGGCCGATATCGAGATGGACGTGCAGATCACGCCAGCATTGGCCGAGGCGCTCCGGCGGCGTGGGGTGGAATGCTTCCTGCCGGTCAACGCGCGGCTGCCACGGGACACCGTGCTGGAGCCGCCATGCAGCCTGAAATGGATGGCGCTGCATCACAGCCTTTACCTCGGCGCGTTCAGCTATGCGGTCAGCGGCTATTTCTTCGGAGCCCGGCTCGGCCGCTATGTGTCGATCGGCGAGGCGGTGCAGGTTGGGCGCGGTGACCATCCGACCGCGTGGCTGAGCACCAGCCCGGCCTTCTACCACGTGCCGGAACTGTTCGCGGTGGGCGACGAGTTTCCAGGCGCCGAGGCGTACCACGCCTTCCGGCCGCGCCTGCCGCAGGGCGCGCGGCCGACCATGTTCAAGCCGGTCACGATCGGCAATGACGTGTGGGTGGGCCACGGCGCGTTCATTCGGCCCGGCGTGACGGTGGGCGACGGCGCGATCATCGGCGCGCATGCGGTGGTGACGCATGATGTGCCGCCCTATGCGGTGGTGACCGGCAATCCGGCGGTGGTGCGGCGCTACCGGTTCGCGCCGGAGTTGGTGGCGCGGCTGCTGGCGGCGCAGTGGTGGCGCTTCGCGCCGTGGCAGCTCGCCGGCATCGACGTGACCGACCCGGCGGCGAGCATCGAGGCGATCGAGCGCTTGGGGCGGGAGGGCGAAGGCTATCTTCCGGGTAAGCTGCTGCCGGCGACGATGCTGTAGGCGGCCAGGTTCAGGATGCGACCAGGGCAAGCGCCGCGGCGCGCTGGTCATAGAAATTGGTCCAGTGCGCCAGCCGGTCGAGGTCCTCGGGCGTGGCAAGGGGGTGGAAGCCGTGCGCCTCGTCGTCCGCGACGTGGACCTCATGGTGATAGAAAATCGAGTGGATGCGCGCCTTCACCACCTCGGTCGTGTATGGGCCGAGCGTCGCGGGGGTGAAGTCACCGGTGAAGGGGCGGTGCCAGATCATCGCCAGCTTGCCGGCGATGCCGTCCGAGGAGAGCAGGAACACCGATACCGGCTGGTGCGCCCGCGGGCCGCGCACGCGCAGGAACAGGAAGGGACGATAGGCGAGGTTTTCCGGCATCGCCTCCACCACGGCCGAGGAGCGGGCGATGCGCAGGCGGTCGTTCAGGGCGCGCACCAGCTCGGCGGTGGCGATGCGTGGCGCTGGCGGCCTGCCGGGGGTGGCGGGCAGCGGCGGCAGGCGGTGCGGCGAGAGCCGGGCGCCGGCATCGAGTTGCGCGGTCACGGTGCCGGACAGTGTGGCGGGGCGCTTGCGGATGAACAACTGCCCTTGGCCGGCGCCGGCGAAGAAGTTCTCGTCGCTGAAGATCAGGTCCTTGTTGCCGCTGACCGGAGGGTGGGCGACCAGGGTGAGATTGCGATAGACGATCGGCAGCCCGGCGGCGGCGGCGCGCGTCGCCATGAAGGTTTGCAGGGCGGTCTCGTCGGTCAGGATGGCCGCTCGGAACGGCACCCAGAACGGGTCGTCGCGGCTGGCGTGGATCAGCACGCAGGCGGCGCGGGACAGCACCACCCATTGGCTGCCGTGGTGCAATTCCGCTGCCAGCGCCGGGTCGAGCGGGCGTGGGACGGTGGCGAAGCTGCCGACGCCGGGTAGCTCACGGTATATGCTGGCGAAGCGGTGGTGCACGTCCTGCCGGCCGCCCGGCGGCAGGTTGGCCACGCGGTTGGCCACCAGATAGCTGGTGCCGGCGCGCAGGCGGGCGGCGACCTCGCCGGCCGGAACCAGGGGCAAATGCTGCTCGCTGAGCAGCACGAAATGTTGCCAGGGGCTGGGGTCTTCCAGTGCCTTGGCGATGCCGTTCAGCGTCGCCTCGACCAGGCTGAAGCCGCCCCAGCTGCACAGCACGCTGTCGAGCACCGTGACGGTGTTGAACCGCGATGCCAGGGAGGCTGCGTACTCGTGCAGGCCGTTGGCGGCCTTGCGATCAACATGGATGATGAAACGGGTTTCCGGGGTGTAGAGGCTGCGGACCAGGACGGCGAGATTTTCGGCCGACTGGTGGCACAGGATCAGGTAGGTCACCGCCATCGTCGCCACCTTGTGAAGCCGTTGCTGCCCGGAGTAACCCCGGCACTTTGGGGAAGTCTGGCAGAACAGCCGCGCTTCAGGATTGCCGCTTCAGCGCCTTGAGATAGGCCGCCGGCAGCGGGACCGGTGGGATGGCGGCGTTGGCCGCGGCGGTGGCGAGGGCGCTGCGCCATTCGTTCACCAGGGTCTCCTCGGCCTCGGACGGGCTGCGCCATTCGCGGACGCCGTTGCTTGTGTAGTGGTCGTGGACGGACTCGATCTTGCCTGCCTTCAGGGCCGCGGCCACGTCGCCGTAGCGGTGCTGGTACCACTCCGCGTCGACGGTCGGGGCCCCGCCGGCGCGGCCCTCGAAATAGCCCTTCTGCACGAAATGCTGGTGGGCGCTTTCCAGCTTGCCCTCGGCGACGGCCTCGCGGACATCCGGGTTGCGGTCCAGGTAGTCCTCGGCGTCGAACGGCATCTGCTCGACCAGCAGGCGCAGCATCAGTTCGAGCAGGACGCGCGGCATCACCACGTCGTCGGCCGGGCGCGGGCCGGAGGGGGCGGGGCGGAGCTCTTCGAGGAGAAGCTGGAATGGTGGAACGAACATGGGTCCTCCTGGCCTTGCGGTCGCGGGCGGCGGGTGCCGGCCGCCTTAGCGGGTGGCGAGCCGGCCCGGCGCGGCGCGTGGGTTCACCTGCACCGCCGCCGGGGATTGCGCAAGCATCATGAACTGGGTGTTGAGCGCGCCCGGCGGCAGGCCGAGCGGGAACAGCCAGCCGCGGCCGGTGCGGCGGATGCGCTCGGCGGGGGTGCCGATGTCGAAGGCGGCCACGCGCAGCCCGGCGCGCCAGGCCTGGGTGAGCGTGAAGCACCAGGTTTCCGGCCAGATGGAGGGCAGCCAGGCCAGTTGGGCCCGCTGCGCCACGGCCAGCGTCACCGCCTCGTGCTCCTCGTAGCGGCCGGTGATGTGGACCTTGCCGGTGTCCAGCAGGCGCCGGTCGTCAGAACTGTAGCCGACCAGGTGGAACGACAGCGGCAACGCGCGCTCGGCGGCGTCGCGGGCGCAGGCGAGCAGGACGTTGTAGCCTTTCTCGATGCCGATCGCGCCGATGACGGCGATGCGGGCGGCGCCGGCGGCGGCGGGCGGCGGCGGGCCGGGGGGGATGTCGGCGTCGTTCTCCCAGGCCTCGGCCTGCGGCTCGGTGCCCGGGAAGTGGCGGCGGATGCGGGTGGCGACATCCTGGGAGGGGACGATGATGCGGGTGGCGCCGGCCAGCTCCTCCGCCGATTGCCGGCGCAGCGCGCGGGGCGGGGTGTCGGCGTCGTTGGTGGTGCCGGCATCGGCCACGCAGGCCTCGCACTGCGCCACGTCCGGCTCGCCGCAATAACGCTGGTCGGCGCCGACCAGGTTGATGCGCGGGCAGAACCAGGAATAGTCGTGGATGATCACCTCGTAGGGGATTTGAAGGCGCCGAAACAGGCCCAGAATGGCGTGATTATGGCCGATCAGGTGGTGGATTTCGGCCCGGATCGGGCGGTCGGCCTTCAGCAGGCGGACCAGGGCGGCAAGCTCCTCCGGCACCGCGAAGCGCAGGTTCGGGGTGCCGCCTTCCGGGCCGTCGCCCAGCACGCAGTCCCGCCCCTGGCCGTCGCGGCGGCCGACCGGCCAGATGACGATCGGGCGCAGGCCCTCGGCCCGCAGCGCCTGGGCGCGCTCGTTCACCCGGCGCTGCACGCCGCCGCCGCGGCCGTGGGTGACCAGCAGCACACTGTCCTGGCGCGGGCGCAGCTGCTTCCAGCGCTCGATGTCCAGCCGGCGGCGCGGCTCGCTCATCGGGTCGGCGTGCTGGAAGTCGCGGATCAACGCGTCGTAGCCCGGGTGCACGCGGTTGAGCAGGCGCAGGTTGCGGGTGATCAGGTGCTGGCGGGCGGCGCCGAAGGACTGGCCGCCGACATGGGCGACGAAAATGCCGGAGGCGGCCACGTGGCGCCAGCCGAGGTGGCGGGCGCGGATGCAGAAATCGTTCTCCTCGCCGTAGCCCTGGCCGAACAGGTCCTCGCGCAGCAGGCCGGTCGTGTTGAGGCAGTCGCGCTTGATATACATGCAGAAGCCGACCGCGGTCGGGAGGTCGACGAGGGCGGCCGCCCCCGGGTTGGCGCGCTGGGCGAGGCTGTCCAGGCGGATGGTTTCGGCCAGGTCGGGGATGGCGTTCGGCAGGTCGATGGCCGGGTAGCTGAGGATGGTCGCGTCGTTGGAGAACGGGGTGGCGCTGCCGATGGCGGGGGCGGCGTAGGCGGCCTCGCGCAGCCGGTGCAGCCAGCCGGGCGGCACCAGGGTGTCGCTGTTCAGCAGCACCACGTCGCGCTTGGCGTCAAGGCGCATGCCGATGTTGGCGGCGCCCGGGAAGCCGCGGTTGACCGTTTGGGCCAGCAGGGTGATCCGCCGCGCGCCCGCCAGCTCGCGCAGCGCCTCCACCACAAGCGGATCGGGCGAGGCGTCGTCCACCACCACCACGCGCGCCCAGTCCGGCAGGTCGGCCAGAACGGAGTCCAGGCAGGCGAGCGTGTGGCCGAGGCCGCCATAGACCGGGACGACGATATCGACCGGCCGCTTGGTGGCGCCGCCCGCAGGCGGTCCGCCAGCGAGATGGGCGGGCACGGCGGGCAGCGGGATCAGGCCGGGCGGCGGGGCCGCATCCTGTCCGGGGGCGGGGAACATATGGGCCACCGAGGCGGCGGCGCGCTCAGCGCTGACCCGCTCGGCGGAGGGGTCGAGCGGGCTGCCGGTGAGGTTGCGGCCGTCGCGGCCGAGCACGCGAACCGGCCCGGTGAGGTGGCGCAGCCGGGCCGCGGGGATGTGGAAGCCGCGGGGGCGGGCGAATGGGCGCGAGGAGCCGACCCGCACCTCCTCGTCGTCGGCCACCACGGAGATCGCGGGGCCGCCGTCCTGCGGGACGACCGACAGCAGCGGCGCCCGGTCGGCGTCGTTCGGGCACCAGGCCCAGCCGTGCAGGTCGCCGTCGGTGCTGTCGGCGAAGCCCTCCACGCGGGCGATGCGGGCAATGGCGATCGGGCTGCCGAGCAGCGGGCCGGCGGGGCCGAGAACCCGCACCGCCTGTCCGGCCTCCCAGCCCTGGGGCAGGCGGCCCTTATGCAACCCGCTGCCGGCGTGGCGGCGCAGGGGGAGCGGGCGCCCGTCCAGATCCGCCGTCGGCGCGTGCCCGCGCAGCGACACCGCCAGCATTCCGGCGCCGTCGAGCGCGCACCATCCCGACGCCCCGGCCGCATCAGCCACGGCGCCGGCGACCGTGGCGATGTCGTCGGCCGCGTGGGCGTGTTGAGAGAGCACACGCGCCAGGGCGGCGGCGGCCTGCGGTGGGTCGCCGAGCCGCAGGGCGGCGGCGGCAAGGCCCAACCAGGCCTCGCGGACATCCGTGCCCTGCGCGACCTCGTCGTACAGGGTTC
>Ga0209963_1000550_pt1:47500-48850 | contig 48850 bp, 41 predicted proteins | sample ThiBio_1000_biof_2_FD_183957 | JGI IMG/M metagenome (GOLD analysis project Ga0209963, IMG submission 183957) | Wastewater bioreactor microbial communities from Cape Town, South Africa - Thiocy_cont_1000_biof (SPAdes) | ecosystem: Engineered > Bioreactor > Thiocyanate-remediating >...
ATTGAATTCCCCGTGAAGATGCGGGGTACCCGCGGTCAGACGGAAAGACCCTATGAACCTTTACTGCAGCTTTGCAGTGGCATTAGGAGAGGGCTGTGTAGGATAGGTGGGAGGCTTTGAAGCATGGGCGCTAGCTCGTGTGGAGCCAACCTTGAAATACCACCCTGACCTCTTCTGATGTCTAACCGCGATCGGTCATCCCGATCCGGGACCCTGCATGGTGGGCAGTTTGACTGGGGCGGTCGCCTCCCAAATAGTAACGGAGGCGCGCGATGGTGGGCTCAAGCCGGTCGGACATCGGCTGTTGAGTGCAATGGCATAAGCCCGCCTGACTGCGAGAGTGACAGCTCGAGCAGAGACGAAAGTCGGCCATAGTGATCCGGTGGTCCCGCGTGGAAGGGCCATCGCTCAACGGATAAAAGGTACTCTAGGGATAACAGGCTGATCTCCCCCAAGAGTCCACATCGACGGGGAGGTTTGGCACCTCGATGTCGGCTCATCACATCCTGGGGCTGGAGCAGGTCCCAAGGGTTCGGCTGTTCGCCGATTAAAGTGGTACGTGAGCTGGGTTTAGAACGTCGTGAGACAGTTCGGTCCCTATCTGCCGTGGGTGAAGGAGACTTGAGAGGAGCTGTCCCTAGTACGAGAGGACCGGGATGGACATACCTCTGGTGAACCGGTTGTCGCGCCAGCGGCATGGCCGGGTAGCTACGTATGGAAGGGATAACCGCTGAAAGCATCTAAGCGGGAAACCCACCTCAAAACCAGGTCTCCCTGAGGGCCGTGAAAGACCATCACGTTGATAGGCCGGGTGTATACGTGCGGTAACGCACTCAGCTAACCGGTCCTAATCGCCCGACAGGCTCAAGAACCCCACCCTGCACAGCAGTCATCCACACCAGGATGACCCAAACGCAGACAAGACAATCAGCATACACACACCAATACCAGAACCTGCCACACCCGAAGCCGCGGAGCATACACCGCAGCACTCGGGGTGGGTTGGACGACCTGGTGGCTTTGGCGGGGAGACTGCACCCGATCCCATCCCGAACTCGGCCGTGAAAACCCCCAGCGCCCATGGTACTGCGTCTCAAGACGCGGGAGAGTAGGTCGCCGCCAGGTCTTCCAACCCACCCCAGAACTTACACCCACCAACGCGGGGTGGAGCAGCCCGGTAGCTCGTCAGGCTCATAACCTGAAGGTCATAGGTTCAAATCCTATCCCCGCAACCATTTTGACTTGCTCACTCAAAGCCTCAGCCCCCGCGCTGGGGCTTTTGGCGTTCCGGGCACCCGCGCATAGCGACAGGATCGCCGCCAGGGCGCCGCGGACCTCGACCCGAAGCCG
>Ga0209963_1000554_pt1 | contig 47899 bp, 40 predicted proteins | sample ThiBio_1000_biof_2_FD_183957 | JGI IMG/M metagenome (GOLD analysis project Ga0209963, IMG submission 183957) | Wastewater bioreactor microbial communities from Cape Town, South Africa - Thiocy_cont_1000_biof (SPAdes) | ecosystem: Engineered > Bioreactor > Thiocyanate-remediating >...
AGCCTCACCGGTAGTGCCTTCCCGTGCAGGTCGAACTGGTGCGTAGACAACACCGATTCTCCCTGCCGGGCAGGCACTTTCACATCAGACCCGCCGCACGCTCACCAACCCGATCCACGGATCGAGGTTTAGGGGCTGTGGACAATCATTCTGTTGCTGTCCGTTCGGCCTGAAGACCCTGGTGCCGCCCCGGCGCCAGTGGAACCCGTGTCGGGGTTTCAGGCTGCTGCTGGTTGTTGTTTCCGGCGCCGCATACGCGGTGTGCTCCCTGGAACCTGCGGGCTTCCCGCGGCGCGCCACGCGGCTTCTGCTTGCGCGCCGGCAGCCGCGATGTTCACGGCGGCGTTGACGTCCGCATTTGCGGTGTGGCCGCAGCACTGGCATCGAAACACGGCCTGCGACGGCCGGTTCGCTTTCGCGCAGTGCCCGCACGTCGGGCAGGTGCGCGACGTGTTCCTCGGGTCTACCAGCCAGCATCTGCGTCCAGCTTCTTCCGCTTTGACACGGATGCGGGTAGCGAGTTTACCGAGGGCCGCGGCCTGCATCTCCCGGTTCAGGCCGGACTTGGCCGCAACGTTCCGGCCGGGTTCGTCGACGGTTCCTTTCGCGCTCTTGGTCATGTTCTTCAGCTGCAGGTCTTCGAGGACGATCACGTCGGCGGTAGCGGTGATATCGGCTGCGGTCTCACGGGCCCAGTTGTCGACGAGGTTCGCCGCGCGGCGGCGCGTCCTGCAGATCTGCCTGATGGTCTTCCGCCAGGCTCTCGAGCCGCGCTTCTTGCCGGCGAGGGTCTCCCCGAGCCGGTCCGCGCGGTGCCGCAGCGCCCGCGCCTCGGCAGGGTATGTCGAAAGAGCACCATCGGAGGTGGCTGCGGTGACCGTGACGCCGCGGTCAACGCCGACCATCCGTCCAGTAGCGGGCAACGCATCCGTTTCGACGTTCTTGAAGCCGACGGCGGCCCGCCACACGTGCCCGGTACCGGCGCAGCGTCTGGTGACCGTCAAGGTGCCGGCCACTCCGCCGCGACGTTGGAGCCTGGCCAGCTGCTTTCCGGCGTGCTTGGACAGTGGGACGTCGCCGACGCCTTGCACATACAAAACCGGCCTGCCGTCGGTCTCGCGGACTTTCCACGAGATCGGCTCGTCCCAGTACGCGGTGTTGTGCCGGCGATGCGACCGGAACCGAGGGAAACCGGGCCTCTGCCCGGCTTTAATACGCTGGAAGAACGCGGCGTAAGCCTCGTCGAGGCGTTTGAGGGTGGTCCTCACCGGCTGGATGCCGAACGCGAGCGCGTCGTCGCGCACCCCTTTGAGGTCTTTGATCTGGCCGTACTGGTCGAACAGGGTCACCGTCACCCGACGCAGCCGCCACGCCTCGCGTCGCTCGGCGAGCCCTGCGTTGTACACCTCCGCCAAAGTGCGCAGCAGCCGGTGAAGTTTCTCCTCCTGCGCCCGGGTGGGATACAGCGCGAAGGTGGCCTTGCGATGCACCCGTCCGCCCGCCCCGTCGACGACCAGCAGCGCTCCGCCGTGACGAGGCGCCTTCGCACGCGAAGAGATCATGCCGGTATTGTGACGGGCAGGTCCGACAGAGCAAACAACCCCGCGGGCTACCAGCGAGACGAGGCATCCAGCCCATCGCGGCGATCTGCATCCACGCGGTCACCGATGCGGGTGCGCCCTCGAACGAGCGCGCCAAGCGGCGCCGGACACCCTCGGTGGACGCCTCCTCGACCTTCTATAGCGGTTTGAGCTGCTTGAACTCGCTTTTCGAGCGGGTCTGATCGTGTTTGATGACCATCTCGACACCGAACTCGCGCCGAAGCGGCCAGGTCGCGGACGCCGCGGTCGCCCATCAACGTCGCGACGCGGATGGCTCCCGTCAGAACCGGTTTGAGAAGAAGCCGGGCGGCTATCACCTCATGCGTGCGGGCGTCGGTCACATTCACAGCCCCCCGGAAGACCGAGGTAGTCGATGGCCACGGCCCGCTTCGCGCCCCGCAGACGGTACTTGAAATGCGCTTCGTAGAAGCCCTTGCCCCAGCGTCCGCCCTTGACCACCTGGCAGTCCACCATCACCATCAGCAAAGACGGCTTCGCGTCGGGTCCGGCCCGGGTGCGCAGCGAACGATTCAGCATTGCCATTACGGTCTGCCACACACCGCGGCCACGCCACCCCAGAACGTCTCTCAGATCGTGTTCCAGTCCCCGAACTCCCCCGGCAGCATTCGCCACCGAGACCCGGTTACCGCCTTGTCGACGATCGCGTCCGCAATGCGGCGGCGGTCGATACGCGGTGCAGAGGTTCGAACAGCACCCGCTACTGTCGGTCAAGTCAGTCGCGTATGCCGCGCCGAGCAATCGGCGCGCCAAAGCATTCTGAGCAGCAACTGTCCACAGCCCCTTACCGCTGGTCGGCGGCGCCCTGCGCGGGGTCGTTCGGTGTGTCCTGCGCGGCGCCGACCGGGGTATCCTGCCCGACATCCGGTACGGCGGGCTCGATCGTCGCCCGCTTCCGCCCGAGGTCGGGCCGCCCGTCCCAGGCCGCCAGGAACGAGTAGACCACGACCGCCAGCAGCGGCTCGGCGATGATGGCCAGCGGCGTGGACAGGCTGGGTCCAGCGACGACGATCGAGTCCTGCCCGGTCTTGCCGACGGTGGCCGGGTCCACGCCGCGGGCCAGCAGCAGACCGAGCCCGAATGCGATGGCCGAACCGGCCGACGTCGCCGCGAAGACGGTGAGCAGCGTGGTGGTGCCGCGGATCGCGCGGATCCGCCAGGCGGCGACCGCGACCACCAGGCCCACTGCGGCACCGGCGAGGACGAACAGCATGAGCCCGTCGAACGGGTGGTAGTCGGCCGTGGGCAACGACACGTAACTGCCGTCCGCGAACACCTTGACCTGCTGTCCCGGCGCGATGTTCGCCCACACCGCGGCCTGCGCCACACCGAGCAGCACGGTGATGGCTGCGAGCACCGCGCGCGCGACCAATCGGTGCCGACGCGCCCCTGGTCGCTCCGGGGGCTCAGGAGAGCCCGGGGACGCCGGGGGTTCCGATTGCGCGGACACGGCTAGATCCGCCGCACCGTCAGGCGCCGTCATGCGAGACAGTCCGCGCCGAGCAGGGCCTTGAGATCACCCATGAGCGCCGACGTGGCCGTGACCCGGAGGCCGTCGTCGACCGCGAGCGTGGTCTCCCCCGACCCGTCGACCAACCGTAGGTGCACCGCCGTGGTGCCCGGATGCGAGGCGAGCACATCACGCAGCCGGTCGACGACCGGCGCCGTGCAGCGGGCGGCCGGCAGGCTCACCCGCACCGGGCCGCGACCGGTGGTGGCCGTGAGATCCGGCACCGTCACCTTGTCGGCATGCAGCGAGAGCCGGTCGTCCGAGCGCGACACCCGGCCGCGCACCAGCACGATCGCGTCCTCCGCCAGTTGCAGCGAGACCTCCGCGTAGATCTTCGGGAAGAACGCGACCTCCACTCCGCCGGACAGGTCCTCCAGCGTCGCGGTGGCCCACGGGTCGCCCTTCTTGGTGAGCCGGCGGGACAGGCCGGACAGGATCCCGCCCACCGTCACCGTGGCACGATCCGGCACGGTGCCGTCCAGGATGTCCGGGATCGACGTGTCGGCCTGCGCGCTCAGCAGGTGCTCGACGCCGGACAACGGGTGCCCGGACACGTACAGCCCCAACATCTCTCGCTCGAACGCGAGGCGCAGCTTCGGCTCCCACTCGGTGTCCGGCACGGTGATCGCGAACGCGTCGCCCACGTCCTCCGCGCTCATGTCGCCGAACAGGTCGAACTGCCCCGCGGCCTCGGCGCGTTTTACTCCAAGCACCGAATCGATCGCCTCGGTGTGCACCATGAGCAGACCCTTGCGCGGATGCCCGAGCGAATCGAAGGCGCCCGCCTTGATCAGCGACTCGACCACCTTCTTGTTGCATGCGGCCGCATCCACCTTGGCCAGGTAGTCCGCGAAGTCCGTGTAGGCGCCCTTGTCCCGGCGGGACGTGATGATCGAGTCGACCGCGCCGGTGCCGACATTGCGGATGGCGGAGAGCCCGAAGCGGATGTCCGAGCCGACGGTCGCGAAGTTGCGCTCGGAGGCGTTCACGTCGGGCGGCAGCACGGTGATGCCCATCGACCGGCACTCGGCGAGATAGACCGCCATCTTGTCCTTGTCGTCGCCGACCGAGGTGAGCAGCGCGGCCATGTATTCGGCCGGGTAGTTCGCCTTGAGGTAGGCCGTCCAGTAGGAGACCAGCCCGTAGCCGGCGGTGTGCGACTTGTTGAAGCCGTAGTCGCAGAAGGGCAGCAGCGTGTTCCACAGCGCATCGATCGCGCCCTGCGAAAAACCGTTCGCAAGCATGCCATTGGTGAAGTTCTCCAGCTGGGCGTCCAGCTCCGCCTTCTTCTTCTTGCCCATGGCGCGGCGCAGCAGGTCCGCCTGGCCGAGCGTGTAGCCGGCGACCTTCCGGGCGATCGCCTGCACCTGCTCCTGATAGACGACGAGACCGTATGTCTCGTCGAGGATCTCGGCCAGTGGCTCGGCGAGCTCCGGGTGGATCGGCACCACCTGTTGCCGGTGGTTCTTCCGCTCGGCGTAGTCGATGTGCGCATTCGCGGCCATCGGCCCGGGCCGGTACAGCGCGAGCACGGCGGCGATATCGCCGAACGCAGTCGGTGCCATCTGCCGCAGCAGCGCCCGCATCGGGGCCCCGTCCAGCTGGAAGACGCCGAGCGTGTCGCCGCGAGCCAGTAACTGGTAGGTCGCGGCATCGTCGAGCGGGAGAGTGTCCATGTCGACGGTCACCCCGCGGTTGGCCTTGATGTTGCGCACCGCGTCGTCGATGACGGTGAGGTTCCGCAGGCCCAGGAAGTCCATCTTGAGCAGGCCGAGCTTCTCGCAGGTCGGATAGTCGAACTGCGTGATGATGGCGCCGTCCTGCGGACGCTTCATGATCGGGATGTGCTCGACCAGCGGCTCGGAGGACATGATCACGGCGCAGGCGTGCACGCCCCACTGACGCTTCAGGCCCTCCAGACCGCGCGCCGTGTCGTAGACCCGTTTCACCTCCGGGTCGGATTCCACCAGCGCCCGGAACTCGCCGCCCTCGGCATAGCGGTCGTGCGACGAATCGAAGATCTTCGCCAGCGGCACGTCCTTGGCCATCACCGGCGGCGGCAGCGCCTTGGTGACGCGATCCCCCATCGCGAACGGGTAGCCGAGCACGCGGGAGGCGTCCTTCAGCGCCTGCTTCGTCTTGATGGTGCCGTAGGTGACGACCTGACAGACCTTGTCGTGCCCGTACTTCTCGGTGACGTACGCCAGCACCTCCCCGCGCCGGCGCTCGTCGAAGTCGATGTCGATATCCGGCATGGACACCCGGTCCGGGTTCAGGAACCGCTCGAACAGCAGCGAATGTTCCAGCGGGTCGAGTTCGGTGATCCGCATGGCGTACGCGACCAGCGAGCCGGTGGCCGAGCCGCGGCCGGGCCCGACCCGGATGCCGTGCTCCTTCGCCCAGCCGATGAGATCCGCCGTCACCAGGAAGTAGCCGGGGAACCCCATCGAGAGGATCATCTTCACTTCGTAGTCGGCGCGTTCCCGCACCTCTGGCGAGATCCCTTGCGGATAGCGGGATCTCAAGCCCCGCTCGACCTCTTTCACGAACCAGCTGGCCTCGTCCTCGCCCTCCGGGACCTCGAAGCGGGGCATCAGGTTCGCCGACTCGTCGAACTCGACGGAGCAGCGCTCGGCGATCGCCAGGGTGTTGTCGCACGCCTCGGGCAGCGCGTACTTCTCGTCCCAGATCGCCCGCATCTGCGCGGGGCTCTTGACGTAGTACTCCTCGCCGTCGAGCTTGAACCGCTTCGGATCGTCGAGCGTGGAGCCGGACTGCACCGCCAGCAGCGCCTCGTGCGAGGTGGCGTCCGATTCGTTCGTGTAGTGCAGGTCGTTCGTGGCCAACAGCGGCAGGCCGAGATCCTTCGCGATCCGCAGCAGCCCGTCCCGCACCCGGTCTTCGATGACGAGCCCGTGGTCCATGACCTCGACGAAATAGTTTGCGGCACCGAAGATGTCGCGGAACTCGGCGGCAGAGGCGACGGCCTTATTGTAGTCGCCGAGCTTCAACCACGTCTGCACCTCACCGGATGGGCAGCCGGTGGTGGCGATCAGCCCGGCGGCGTACTCGGCGAGCAGTTCCCGATCGGCGCGCGGCTTGTAGAAGAACCCCTCCGTCGACGAACGGGACGCCAGCCGGAACAGGTTGTGCATGCCCGCGGTGGTCTCCGAGAGCAGCGTCATATGCGTGTAGGCGCCGCCGCCGGACACATCGTCACCGGAATTGCTGCCGCCGTCCGCCCACCGGACCTGCGTGCGGTCGAAACGGGACGTCCCCGGCGTGACGTAGGCCTCCATGCCGATGATCGGCTTGATCCCGGCCGCCTTCGCCTGCTTGTAGAAGTCGTGTGCGCCGAACACGTTCCCGTGGTCCGTCATGGCGATCGCCGGCATACCCAGCTCGGCGGTCTTCGCCATCAAGTCGCCGATGCGCGCCGCCCCGTCCAGCATGGAGTACTCGGTGTGCACGTGAAGGTGCACGAACGAACTGCCTGCCACGCCCGATCCTCCTGCATTGCACCGCAGACCCGACGTACGGATCCCCCCAGACCGTACCCGGCCCGCGCTCCCAGGGTCCCACATTCGGCCCATGGCAGGTACGGTCAGACCCGTGACGATCACGAACCTTCCGCCGGATCGGCCGATCCCGGACGCGGACGATCTGCGGCTGCTCGCGGAACTCATCAACAACGTGTCGATTCCGCTGGCGAACGCGGCCTGGAATGCGCGGATGAGCCAGGCCGAGGCGGCCGCACGGCTGGTGTCGATGGCCGAGCGCGGGCTGCCGCTGCGGCTGGTGGCGGACGGCGACCGGACCGCGCTGTGGCACATCGCGCAGGCCGGGCCGGCGGTGGGGACGGCACCGGCGCAACCTGCCCAGCCGGTTCCTGCGGTGCAGGCTGTCGCAGCGGATGCGCTCGCTGCCCCGGCCGCTGCGGCGAGTCCCGAACCGGGTCCCGCATCCGACGCAGCCCCCTCCGATGCGGGCGCCGCACCGTCTATGACGTCTATGACGATGTTCGCGGAGGCTGTGCCCGAGGTGTCGGCCGCACCCCCTGCGCCGGACAGTGCCGGCGGCACAGCAGTTCCCGTCGACACAGCAGTTCCCGTCGGCACATCCTTTCTCGCCACGGAAGCCCCTCCGGCGCTGCCCGTGGCTATGCAGGTTCCCGGCACGCCGGACCTCTCCGAGCACGAGTCGGAGCCAGCTCAGGCCCCGCACGCTCCCGAGCACGAGGCGGGCGAGTCGGAGGCCCCGCAGGTGTCGCACGCACAGCCCAGCCAACCTGCGACCGAACCGGAGCCCACGGCCGAGCCGCAGGCGGAGCCCGGCCCGGCAGCGGCCGAGCCACAGCCCGCCGCCGTACCGCAGCCGATCGCCGAGCCCCAGCCCGCGACGCCGTCCGCACCCCGCTGGGCTCAGCATCACGTCACCGGGCCTGCCGCCGAGCAGCTTCTCGTGACGATCGTCGAGGTGCGCGATCCCGGCGACGAGGCCATGGCCGCCGCGGGGCGCCCGATCGCCCCCGGCTACCGGGCGATCCTGGTCCGGAGCTGGGTGGCGAATGTCGGATCGGTGTTCTACCCGGCCAGCGCCGACGCGAACCTCGTTGTCGAGACCGACCGGCACGAGCTGCTCGGGCGATCGGGGCCACCACCCGCGCCCTACCCGGGGTTCGCGATCGGCATCGGGCCGGGCCAAGCGGCGGACGGCTGGTCGCTGTTCATCGTTCCGTCCGGCACCGTGCTGGCCGGCCTGAAGTGGTGCATCCGGCCGGACATCCCGCAGACGATCGTCGGCTGGCCGATCACCCCTTGAGGCAGCCTCGGCGGCGTTCGGACCTGACGCCGCCGGCGCCCATCGCTGTTCCGGCGGTGCCGGCCGGCGCAGCCGCGAACAGCGTCATACCCGATGGCGGGGCTGGAACGCGTCTATGAGCCGCGAAGCACGTCCAGGGCGTGCGCGAGGTCGTCCGGGTAGCGGCTCGCGTAGGTGACGGCGCTGCCGCCCGCCGGATGCACGAAGCTCAGCGAATAGGCGTGCAGCCACTGGCGGGTGAGCCCGAGCCGGGCGGCGAGCACCGGGTCCGCGCCGTACGTCAGGTCGCCGACCAACGGGTGGCGGAGCGCCGAGAAGTGCACCCGGATCTGGTGCGTGCGCCCGGTCTCCAGGTGGACCCGCATGAGGGTAGCCGCCGGGAATGCCTCGATCGTCTCGTAATGCGTGACGCTCTCCCGGCCGCCGGCCATGACGGCGAACTTGTAGTCCGCCTTGGGATGTCGACCGATCGGCGCGTCGATCGTTCCGTCGGTGGGGTCCGGGTGGCCCTGCGCGATGGCGTGGTAGACCTTGTCCACGGTGCGGTGCCGGAACGCATTCTTGAGGATCGAGTAGGCGCGTTCGCTGCGCGCCACGACCATGACGCCGGTGGTGCCGACGTCGAGCCGTTGCACGATGCCCTGACGTTCGGATGCGCCCGAGGTGGCGACCGTGATGCCCATCGCGGCGAGCCCGCCGAGGACCGTCGGACCCGTCCAGCCGACGGATGCGTGCGCGGCGACACCGACCGGTTTGTCGACGACCACGATGTCTGCATCGGCGTGGATCACGGTGAGCCCGGCGACGGGCTGCGCGACGACGGTGAGCGGAGCGGGCGGATCCGGGAGGGTGAGGTCGAGCCAGCTGCCGGCGACGAGTCGGGCGGAGCGGTCCAGCGGCGCGCCGTCGCACAGCGCGTCACCGGCATCGAGCATGGTGGCGACCGTGGTGCGGCTCAGGCCCAGCAGCTTCGCCAGGCCGGCGTCCGCGCGCATGCCCGCGAGGCCCCCGGGCACCGGGAAACGCCGGAACTCACCCATCGCGTCCGCGGCGGCCTCGGTGACGTGTGCCGTCGAAGTCGAACCCGGTGATCGCCAGCAGCACCAGCAGGACGCCGCCGATGCTGATCGCCGAATCGGCGGCGTTGAACGCCGGGAAATACTTCGCGTCCGGCCCGAACAACGACACGAAGTCCACCACGTGCCCCTGCATCACACCGGGCGCCCGGAAGATCCGGTCGATGAGATTGCCGAGCGCCCCGCCCAGGATCAGGCCGAGGCAGACCGCCCACGGTGTGGACCTCAACTTCGGCGCCATGCGGATGATGAAGACCACCACCGCGACCGCGATGATCGCCAGCAGCCACGTCATTCCCGTCGCCATGTTGAACGCGGCTCCGGCGTTCCGGATCTGCGTCAGGTACACGGCGCCGCCGAGGATGCGGATGTTCTCCCCCAGCGCGATGTTCGCGGCCACCAGCGCCTTGGTGACGATGTCGATGGCGACCACGGCGAGCGCGATGGCGATGAGCAGCGCGGTGCGCCACGGGGTGCGCGGCGGGGGGTTCGGCGGCGTTTCCGGCGCGCCGTCGGAGACACTGCCGGAGGCACCATCGGAGACACCGTCGGCGGAACTGCTCGGCAGGGCGCTCGGTGGGGCGCTCGGCGAACCTGGGGCAGGGCCGGACTCGGATTCGGGCTGGGTCACGGGTCCAGTGTCGCAAACCCCGCCCTCAGCGCCGGCCACGGCGTGTCCCGGCGAACCAGTCGGCGAGCACCCCGCCGCGCGCGACCGCCCGCAATCGCTTCTCGGTGGCATCCCGCTGACGTTCGGGTGTGACGATGAGCATCTGATCACCGGACTGCAGCCGGGTGGTGCGATCGATGGGCACGGACCGGCCCTGACGCATGACGAGGGCGACGGTAGTGCCGGCGGGTAGTCGCAGCTCGTTGACATAAACGCCGTGCAGGCGCGACTCGTCCGGGACCCGCACCTGCAGCACGTGGGCACCCATCTCCTCCAGCGCGGCGACGTCGATCTGCACCTCGTTCGCGGCGCCGGTTTCGACCACGCCGAGCAGTGTCGCCACCCACGGCAGCGTGGTGCCCTGCAGCAGGGTGTAGATCACCACGGCCACCACGATCACGGCGACCAGCTCCGCGCTGTGCGCCTGACCGACGGACAGCGGCACCAGCGCCAGCACGATCGGCACCGCCCCGCGGAGCCCCGAGTACGACAGGAACGCCTGCTCGCGCCACGGCACGCGGAACGGGATGGCCGCCGCCATCACAGAGAGCGGACGCGCCAGGATCAGCACCATCAGCCCGATGACGATGCCCGGCACGAGCGCCGCCGGAAGTTTGGCCGTGTCGACGTACATGCCGAGGATCACGAACAGACCGATCTGCGCCATCCAGCCCAGGCCGTCGGCGAACGCGAGCGTGGAGGCACGTTGCGGCAGCGTGCTGTTGCCCAGGACCAGCGCCGCGAGGTACGTGGCGAGGAAACCCGACGCGTGGGCGAATTCGGCGGTCGCGTAGGCGCCGACGGCCAACGCGATGGCAGCCAACGGGTAGAGGCCGTTCGCCGGCAGGGCGCCGCGCCTGAGCCACCAGGCACCGGCATAGCCGAGCGCGAGGCCCACCACCGCGCCGGTGATCAACTCGTAGACCACCAGAATCGGTGCGGTCCAGGTGATCTCGCTGCTTCCGGCGAAGAGCAGCACGGCGATGACGACGGGCGCGTCGTTGAGGCCGGACTCCAACTCCAGCGCCGCACCCAGTCGAGGCTTGACGCCGACACGGCGCAGGACCGAGAACACGGCCGCCACGTCAGTACTGGATAGCACCGCCCCCCAGGTGAGCGACGTGCGCCAGTCGAATCCCATCAGGTAATGGACCGAGACTCCCGCCACGGCAATGGACACCGCGACGGATACGGTCGCCAGGCTTGCTCCGAGACCGAGTGCCGGCCGTACGTTCGACCAGCGCGTGGTGAGCCCACCCTCGGTCAGGATCAGGACGAGCGCCGCCATGCCGAGGTGCTCGGTGAGCGCGGCGTCGGAGAACTCGAAACCGATCACGCCGTTGCCGAGCAGCATGCCGATGCCGAGGTACAGCAGCAGCGTCGGCAGCCCGAAACGACGCGACACTCGCACCGCGATCACGGCGAGGATCAGGATCAGCGCGAACAAACCGAAGACGGCGGGGACCTTCAAGTCCACGCGGATCACCTCCCTACGCGTCGGCCGTCGCGTGCGGCTACCGGACCGGCGTCACCGAGTGATCCACAGAGCGATCCAGAGCGTGATCCACGGCCGTGGCGTCGTCACCTGTCGCGCCGATGCGCAGGCGATCGAGGAGTGCGAGCGTCATGGTCGCCCGATTGAACGTATAGAAGTGCAGTGACGGCGCACCCATGGCGATGAGGTCACGACACATCGCCAAGGCGTGGTTGAACCCGAAGGAGCGCGCTGCCGCGGGATCGTCGGCGACATCGGCGAGCGTCTGGGCGAGGTTTGCCGGCACCTGTTGGCCGGACAACTGGCAGATCCGGTTCAGCCGCGCCAGGCTGGTCACCGGCATGATCCCGGGGATGATCGGCACACGGACACCGGCAGCCCGCGCGCGGCGCACCAGATCCGCGTAATCCTCGGCGGAGAACAGCATCTGGGTGATGACGAAATCCGCGCCGGCTGCGACTTTGCCTGCCAAATAACGGATGTCGCTGGCGGCATCGGGCGACTGCGGGTGCTTGGTGGGATATGCCGCGACCCCGACGCAGAAATCACCCAGGGATCGGGTCAGCCGCACCAATTCGTCCGCGTGCGTAAGCCCGCCCGGTGTTGCCACCCACGGTGCGAACGGATCCGAACCGGGCGGGTCGCCGCGCAGCGCCAGGATGTTCCGCACACCGGCGTCCGCGTAGGCGCCGAGGATCTGGCGAAGTTCGGCCACGGTGTGCCCGACGGCCGTCAGATGCGCGACCGGGATCAGGGTGGTGCGTGCGGCGATCTGCTCGGTGACCCGGATGGTGCGGTCGCGATGCGATCCGCCGGCGCCGTAGGTGACCGAGACGAAGGCCGGGCGGCGTGCCTCCAGCTGCCGGATCGCGGTCCACAGGATCGCTTCTTCGTCGTTGCTGCGCGGCGGGTAGAACTCCACGGAGAAATGTGGGCCTGCGGTGGCCAGCTGTTCGCGCACGGTCACCATGGGGGCGATTCTATCGGGCGGGTACCGGGCCGCCGATCACGCGCACTCCCGTTCGTTCGCTAGAAACCGGCGACTTGGGCCCGGCGGTGGACCTCCTTGACGCGGCCGGCGCGGAGCAAAACCATGGCGGTGTCCGCCGCTGGGTTCGCTGCGCGGCCCGCCGCGGGGTCCAGGGCAAGACCCGCCGCCTGGTTCGCCGCGGGGGTGTCGGCGGCGAACAGCCAGGTGACGATCTCGTCATCGGCGTAGCCGGCGTCGGTGAGCAGGGTGATGGTTCCCGGCAGCCCGCGGACCACCTCGCCGCCGTCGAAGAACTCGGCGGGGATCTGCGGGACGCCACCCCGGCGCACCGCGATCACGGTGCGGTCGCGCAACATCTGATGGACCTTGGTGACCACGATGCCGAGCATCTCGGCGATATCGGGGACGGGGCGCCAGGTGGGGCCGGTGGTGGCCGCCGAAAGCTCGCTCACCGGCCCACCATAACCGGCTCACGAAAACCTGCGCGGCCCGCCCGCGCTCCGGCGCCTGGCCCGGTACCACTGCGGAGCCGGATGCGCAGCGTGTCCGAGAGATGCGGCAGGCTTTCCTAGGATTGGCAGCGTGCGCATCCCAGCAGACCGGTCGGGCAGGGCCCCGGGGACCCCGGGAACCCCGCACGCCCCGGCCACCGAGTCGCTGATCGGCGAGGTGCTCGAGGGCCGGTACCGGATCGACGCGTATCTCGCGCGCGGCGGGATGTCCACGGTCTACCGCGGAGTGGACACCCGCCTGGACCGCCCGGTCGCCATCAAGGTGATGACCCCGCAGTACGCCGCCGACCCGACCTTCCTGGTGCGATTCGAGCGCGAGGCCCGTGCCGCAGCGCGCCTCGACAATCCGCATGTGGTCGGCGTCTACGACCAAGGCCGCGACGGCGAGAACGTGTTCCTCGTCATGGAACTCGTCGACGGCGGCACCCTGCGCGACCTCGTGCACCAGCAGGGACAACTGTCCGTCCGCACCGCGCTGTCGGTGCTCGAACCGACCCTGGACGCGCTGGCGGCCGCCCATGCGGCGGGTCTGGTGCATCGCGACGTGAAGCCGGAGAACGTGCTCATCTCCTCCCGCGGGGAGGTGAAGGTCGCCGACTTCGGCCTGGTGCGCGCCGTCACGTCGACGACCATGGCCACTGGCGACGTCATCCTCGGAACGGTCGCGTACCTCTCGCCGGAGCAGGTGGAGACCGGTGCCGCGGACGAGCGGTCCGATGTCTATGCGGCGGGTGTCGTGGCGTACGAGATGCTCACCGGTCGGCCGCCGTTCGGCGGCGACAACGCGCTGTCGGTCGCCTACCAGCACGTGCACTCGGACGTGCCACCGGTCGCCGACGCGGCGCCCGGCGTGCCGGAGGGCATCGCGGCCGTCATCGACGCCGCCACCAGCCGCGACGCGCTCGACCGGCCCGCGAACGCCGGCGAGTTCCTGAGGGAGCTCCGCCGGGCACGCCTAGCGGTGGGCCTCTCGCTGGCGCCCGTGCCCGTGCCGCTCCGCCCGGACCGGGCCCCGGGCACGCCGAGCCCGCCCCGGCCGACCACCGTGCGGCCCGGTGACGGTCAGCCGACGGCTATCCAGCCGCCGGCACACGGAAACGGCCGACCGACCTCCGCACCGCCCGATCGGCCGGCACGATCGTCCGCGCAGCTGGCGCGGCGACGCGGCAGGCGTCGCATGTTCATCGTGCTCGCGGTGATTCTTCTGCTCGCGGCGGCGGCCGCGCTCGGCGGCATGTGGCTGGCGAACCGGTGGACGTCGATGCCGGCGGTGCTGCACCAGCCGAGCGCCGACGCGGTGCTGGCGGTCAAGGATGCGGGCCTGCACGCCGCGCTCACCACCCGGCACGACAATGCCGTGCCCAGCGGGGATATCGCGGCGGCCGATCCGCCCGCGGACACCAGGCAGCGGCGCGGCGCGACCGTGAGCCTCGTGGTTTCCAGCGGCCGGCCGGTGGTGCCGCACATCGCGCGCGGGACGTCGCGCGGCGCGGCCGGCTCGCTAATCCGGGCCGCGGACCTCACGCCCGTCACCGATGCGGCCGCGAACGTGTATGACGATGTGGTCGTGGCGGGCTCCGTCGTGGCGACGAAGCCCGCGGCCGGCCAGAGCGCGCCGATCGGCTCCGATGTGCTGATGGTGCTCTCCCGCGGTCCGCAACCGCAGGCGGTTCCGACGGTCGCCGGGAAGCTGACCGAGGACGCGCAGAACAAGCTGCTGGTAGCCGGGTTCACCCTCGGCCCGGTGAAGACCGAGTTCCGTGCCGACGTGCCCGCGGGCACGGTGATCGGCACCGACCCGCCGGCCGACGCGATGGCGCCGCACGGCTCGCCGGTATCCCTGGTGCTGGCCGACTCGAAGACGGTGCCGTCGGTCGATGGCGGTACGGTCGCCGACGCGGCCCAATCCCTGCGCGCGGCCGGATTCACCGTCACGATCGGCACGCCCGTCTTCGATGCCACCGTGCCCGGCGGGCAGGTGGTCGCCATCGACCCGCCCGCGGGCACCCGGATCGACCCCGCGAATCCGGACGTCACGGTGATCGGATCGAATGCGGTCACGGTCCCGTCGGTGACGACGATGACGGTGTCCCGGGCGACGCAGGTTCTCGCCGACGAGGGCCTGGAGGCGAAGGCGTGGTCCCTGTTCGGCGGCGACAACGCGATCGTGACCAGCCAGCAGCCGGACGCGGGGGCGCTGGTGGAACCGGGCAGCACCGTGAGCCTGACCGCCTGGCCATAAGGCCCAGACAGCACCGCCGTACGGCCCCGGACAGCGCCGTCGTGCGACTGGACGGCACCGCCGGCCCCGCCGAAATCCGGTTAGTTACGCAGCATCTCGGAGACCAGGAAGGCCAGCTCCAACGATTGCTGGGTATTCAGCCGCGGGTCGCATGCCGTCTCGTACCGCCCGCCGAGATCCTCGTCGGAGATCTCCTGCGCCCCGCCCAGACACTCGGTGACGTCCTCGCCGGTGAGCTCGACGTGGATGCCGCCCGGGTGGGTGCCGAGATCCCGGTGCACTTCGAAGAAGCCCTGCACCTCGTCGACGATGCGGTCGAAGTGCCGGGTCTTGTAACCCGTCGGGGACTCGTGCGTGTTGCCGTGCATCGGATCGCACTGCCAGATTACCTGGTGGCCGGACGCCTGGACCTTCTCCACGATCGCCGGCAGCACATCACGGACCATGCCGTTGCCCATCCGCGAGACCAGCGTCAGCCGGCCGGGCACGCCGTTCGGGTCGAGGCGCTCCACATACTCCACGACCTGCTCGGGGGACGTGGCCGGGCCGATCTTCACACCGATCGGGTTCGCCAGCAGCTCGGCGAACGCGATATGCGCCCCGTCCAGCTGCCGGGTGCGCTCCCCGACCCACAAGAAGTGACCGGACAGGTCGTACAGGCGCGCGGCGTCGCCGCTGCCGCGGCTCTCGTCCAGGCGGAGCATGGCCCGTTCGTAGTCGAGCAGCAGCGCCTCGTGGGAGGAGAACACATCCACCGTGTGCAGCGAGTGCGAGTCCGCACCACAGGCGCTCATGAAGCGCATCGCCCGGTCGATCTCCGCGGCCACCCGCTCGTAACGCTGACCGGCCCGTGAGGTTCGTACGAACTGCTGGTTCCAGGAGTGCGCGCTGGCGAGGTCCCCCGCCTCGGATCCGGTGACGGCCCGGACCAGGTTCATCGCCGCGGACGAGTTCGCGTAGGCGCGGATCATGCGGGACGGGTCCGGCTTGCGCGCCTCGGGTGTCGTGGTCAGCGAGTTGATGATGTCTCCGCGGTAGCTCGACAGGCCGAATGCGTCGGTGTCCGACGAGCGCGGTTTCGCGTACTGACCGGCGATGCGCGCCACCTTGACCACCGGCATCGACGAGCCGTACGTGAGCACGACGGCCATCTGCAGCAGCGTCCTGATGTTGCCGCGGATATGCGGCTCGGTGTTGGTGGCGAACGTCTCCGCGCAGTCGCCGCCCTGCAGCAGGAAGGCCTCACCGCGCGCGACCGCCCCGAGCTGACGATGCAACTCGTCGACCTCCGAGGCGACCGTCACCGGCGGGACCGACTCGAGCACGGCGCGAACGGCGCGGACCTGCTCGGCATCCTCCCAGTCGGGCTGCTGCGCGGCGGGCAGTGCCAACGCGGCATCGAGCCGGTCGCGCATCGCGGCGGGCAGCGGTGGGAGGGTCGGCAGCACCTCGGCCGGGATGTCTACGGTCCAATTCACGCCCACTAGCGTATCGGCGATCGCGCCCTGCCTCGGCATGCCGGTCGACGTGAGGGTCAGCCGCCGGCACCGCTCCGAGCCCGCTGGTGGGCACCGCTGCGGCTCAGAGCCTGCTCCGCCGCACGGAACCGGGCGAACCCGAGCCGCGCGTCGACCAATGCGTGATGCCGGTCACGGCCCGTGCTGGACACCGCCGGACTACCGGCCATCTCCCAGAACTGGCGGATCTCGTAGGTGAGCCGCGGGATGGCCCTGGGCAACGCCGTCATATCGCCCCACAGCTGCACGAGCGCGACGTGGTCGTAGGCGGCGCACCAGGCCCACAGCTCGATCGGCAGACCGGGTTCGGTGAGGAACGCCAGCACCTCGTCCCGGATCGCCGAGCGGGGCCGCCAGGACTCGTCGGACGGGCGGGGTAGGTGCGGCAGCACGTGCGCCGCGACCCACGGCCCGGCCCGCGTCGGATCGAATTCACTGGAGAGGGCGTAGTACTCCCGACCGTCGTCACACACGATTCCGATGGAGACCAGGTCGATGGTGCGCCCGTCCTCGATGAATTCGCAGTCGTAGAAATAGCGGGCTCTGCGCCCCGGCCGAGCGGTCGTCATTGCGGGCAGATCATGGCGGGCGGTCAGCCGGCCCGGCTGCCGGGCAGACGGGTGACCGTCCCGGGACCGCGGCCCGATTCCGCGTCGTCACGTGCGGCTGCGAGTTCCGCCTTCCGCTTGGTCGCGTAGATGTCGACGTACTCCTGGCCGGAGAGCTCCATCAGCCGATACATGATCTCGTCCGTCATCGACCGCTCGACGAAGCGGTCGCCGGCCATGCCCTCGTACCGGGAGAAGTCCAGCGGCCGGCCGATCACCAGCGTGATCCGATGCGGCCGCCACATCTTCGAGCCGATCGGGTTCACCTTGTCGGTGCCGATCATCACCATCGGGATCACCGGCACACCCGCCTGCAGCGCCATCCGGGCGACGCCGGTCTTGCCCTTGTACAGGCGCCCGTCCGGGGATCGGGTGCCCTCCGGATAGATGCCCAGCAGCTTGCCCTGGCCGAGCAGGCGCACCCCGGTGGTGAGCGCGTCGTGTGCGGCCGACGCCCCGCCGCGGTCGATCGGCACCTGGCCGACACCGGTGAAGAACCATTTCTTGAGCCGGCCCTTGAGGCCCTTCCCGGTGAAGTACTCGCTCTTCGCGAGGAAGGTGACACGGCGTTTCATGTGCAGCGGCGCGAAGAACGAGTCGGCGACCGAGACGTGGTTGCCGGCGAGGATCGCGCCGCCGGACTCGGGGATGTACTCCGCGCCGATTACCGTGCACGGGAAGAAGAGCCGCAGCAGCGGGCCGAGCAGGACGTACTTCATCAGCGCGTACAGCACGGCACCTGTTCCCCTCCAGCAGTCGTCGCTCCCAGAACTCGCCTCAAAGCCTTACCGTACGCCCCGGCACGGCACCCCGACCCGCTCCGTCGCGCGGTACCCCCGATCGGTGCTTCATGTCACGATGGAGGCGGACCACACGCCGGGCGCATCAAGAGGAGAACGGATATGACGCTGTTCGGGTCGGCCCGAGGAAACGGCGCGGCATCGGCCGCGGGAAACGGCGCGGCATCGGCTGCGGCGCAGCCGTTCGCGCACGACGGGGACGGCCCGCGCGGCGAGGTCGGCGTGCTGCTGTGCCACGGCCTCACCGGCACCCCGCAATCGCTACGCCCGTGGGCGGACCACCTGGCCACCGCCGGCTACACCGTGCGGCTGCCGCTGCTCCCAGGCCACGGAACCCGCTGGCAGGACGCGAACCGGACGACGTTCGCGGACTGGCTTGCCACGGTCGGCGAATCGCTCGCGGAGTTGCGCTCCCGCTGCCGCGCCGTGGTGGTCTGCGGCCTGTCGATGGGTGGCACGCTCACGCTTCGGCTTGCCGAACTGCACCCGGATGCGATCAGCGGGATCGTGCTGGTGAACCCGTCGATCCTCTCGCTGCGCCGCGATATGAAGGTCCTTCCGCTGATCAAGTACTTCATCCCGTCGCTGAAGGGCATCGCCAGCGACATCGCGGACCCCGCCGTGGCCGAGGACGGCTACGACCGCACGCCGCTCAAGGCGACCGATTCGCTGCGGCGCGCCTGGGCCGTGGTCCGCGCCGACCTCGGATCGATCCGGCTGCCGGTGCTGTTGATGCATTCCGCGGTCGATCACGTGGTGGAACCGGAGAACTCACGGGTGCTGCTCGCGAGCCTGGGATCCGCCGATGTCACCGAGGTGGTCCTGGAGCGCAGCTACCACGTCGCCACATTGGACTACGACGCGCCCGAGATCTTCGCCCGCTCAGTCGATTTCATCGAGCGCGTCACCGCCGGCAGCACCCGACCCGACGACGCACTGGCGGCCGGATCGTGAGCATCACCGGATCCCCCATGGACGGCGGCGAACGCGGCCGGCAGGACGACGGACGCGCCACTCCGGCCGGTCAGCCGCCCACGGACTGGGACGCGCAGTTCACCGCGATCGTCTCGGGCATCACCGGCTCGATGCGCTGGGAGGCGACGGCCGGCGACCTCGACGAGCACGCGAACGCGGACCCGCCGGTCCCGACCGCCGACCGGGGCATCCCGCGCGCGCCGGACAGCATCTGGTCCGCGGCTATCCTCGACACGGCGGACGACCGCCGGGCCAGGCGCGAGCTGCGGCGGGCCGAGCGGGCCGCGGAGCTCGCCGCCTTCCAGCAGGCGCAGGCTGAGGTCGAAGCCGCGCGCGCCGCCGACACGGAGCATTTCGTGCCTCCCCCGCCCCCGCCGCTACCCCGACTGCGACGCCGCACCGTCGGCGCCCTGCTGCTGATGATCCTGGGCCTGCTGCTCCTCGTGTTCCCAGCGCTGCTGCCCGCGCCCTTCGAGTTGATCGCCGTGCTCGGGCTGGTGCTGCTGCTGGGCGGCGCCGCGATCCTGGTGGCCGGGATGCGGCGCCACCACGACGGATCGGACGGCGCCGAGGTCTAGCCGGGATCCGGGCCGGCGTCAGCCGACTCGCCGGGCAGCGATGAGCGCCGCGCCGACCATGCTCGCCGCGTCGCCGAACCGCGCCGGCACCAGCGGTGGCACCACGCGGTAGTGCGCACCGGTGAGTTCCCGTTCGAGCCGCTCCCGCGCCGCATCGAGGAACAGGTCCGCGGATCGCGACACCCCGCCGCCGATGACGACGATCTCGGGGTCGAGCACATCACACGCCATGGCCACACCGAGGCCGAGCCACCGGCCGAGATCCGCGAATGCGCCGAGGGCCACCGCATCGCCGGCCCGCGCGGCCCGGGCTACGTCCAGACCGGTCAGCGTCCCGTCCCCCGCCTCGAGCGCGGCGGCGAGCGGCGCGGATTCCGCGCTGGCCATGCGCTCGAGCGCGGTCGCGGCGAGCGCGGTGCCCGAACAGTAGCGTTCCAGGCAGCCGCGCTTGCCGCAGGCGCACGCCCGACCAGCGGGTATGACGGCGAGATGGCCGAGTTCGGGGGCGACCCCGTGGGCGCCGCGGTACAACGTCCCATCGACCACCAGGCCGGCGCCGATGCCGGTGCCGATCGCCACCGTCAGCGACACCCGTGCGCTGGCAGCGGCGCCGAGCGTGTGCTCGGCCCACGCCGCGCAGTTGACGTCGTGGTCCATCACGACCGGCAGACCGACCCGCGCGGCGATGAGGTCGGCGACCGGTGCGTTGCGCCAGGCCAAATGCGGCGCGAACATCACCCGGGACATGTCCGCGGACACGAACCCGGCGATGGCCAGGCCCACCGCCCGAACCGGGTGCTTCGCGGCGAGATCCGTGATCACGCCGGCGATCTCGGCCTCCGCCGCCGTGCGCTCGACCGGCGTGTCCGACTGGCGCTGGTCGATCACGGTGCCGTCGGCGTCGACGACGGCGGCGCGCACCGACGTACCGCCGACGTCGACGCCGATGCAGGGCCCCGTCATGAAGCCGTCACGCTGTCGCCGTCATGCCGGCGTCATCATGCTGCCTTTTTGTGACGCGGCTCATGACGCTGGTCATGATGCTGTTCTCATGACGCAGTTTCACGATTCTGTGGCCTCGACGCGTTTGCGCAGCTCCTTCAGCGCGGTGTCCATGATGGTCCGCTCGGCCTTCCGGCGAAGCGCGCCGATCAGCGGGATCGTCAGCTCGACGGCCAACGTGTAGGTGACCTCCGTCGCGGGCGCATGGGGTCCGCCGGTGAGCGGGCGCAGCACGTAGGACCCGTGCTGTGACTTCTGGATTTGGCCAGAGACCAGTTCCCAACTCACGGTGAGCCCGTCGGCCGCCCAGGTGTACGCCAGCTCGTAGGTGTCCTTGATCAGGCCGGCGTCCATGGTGAACCGCACGCGCGCCGCCCGGTCGGCGGCACCCGCGTCGGTGATCTCGACCGTCTTGACCGCGCCCGTCCACTCGGGGTACGCGGCGAAGTCCGCGATCACCGTCATAATCGCGGCCGGTGTGGCGCCGATGGTCAGCGATTGGGTGGACGAGTCAGCCATGAACGAAGGTTACCGACTGGCGAGGGACTGGACGAGGACCGCATCTGCTGCGGCGCGAACCCGGTCGGTGTCCACGACGAACGACGTTGCGGCGCGCTGGAAATGGCCGACGTTGATGCATTCGGTGCGCCCGCGCCGGGCCCTGACGGCGAGCGGCTGGTGCACGTGGCCGAACAACGCCAGCGGCGGAGCGAAGCGGTCGATGGCGTCGAGCAGACCCGGGCCCGCCATCTCCGGTCGCGCGGGGACGATGTCGTAGCGCAGCACGGCGATGTCGGGTGGGATATGGCTACACAGGACGTCGACGGCGCCCACGGACACCACCGAGGCTCGATACTCCCGCACGTCGCGGATGAAGGGCCGCCACGGCCGACGCTGTGGATCCGGCGCCGGCCCGTGCAGATCGATCGCCTCCGAGACTGCTCCCCGGCGCACCCCGCCCGCGACGAAACCGAAACGGACACCGTCGATGTCGACCGTCTCCGCATCGCGATACGGGAGCAGATCCCCGGCGACGCGGTTCCATTCCTCGACCACGTCCACGTTGCCGAGGGTGACGAGCGTGTCGCCGGGAACCACGTCGAGGATCGCGCGGTACCGCCGTTGCACCATGCCGGACAGGGTGCCCGCCGGGTCGTCGAGAGAGTCCCACAGCGCGGCGTTGAAGCGGCGGAGTTCGCCGAACGCGCCCCGTGATCGAAGTACCGTGAATCGCAGGACCGCATCCACACCGAAGATCTCACCCAGGATGCCGCGTTCCGGATCGTGGTAGTCGACGTAGTCGAGCAGGTCGCCGAGGATGATGAGTCGTTCCGACTCGGCGGCGATGCGGGCCAGCGCCTCGACATTCCCGTGAACGTCTGCGACGACACTGATTCGCATCAGCCCACCGTAACGCCCAGCCGCCGCCGCGCCGGTCGCGGCCCGCCCGCTACCGGCCGTCCAACAGCCCGGCGAGCCGATCCGCGGCCGCCTGCCAGCTCCACCGGTCCTGCGCCCATCGCCGGCCGGCGGCGCCCCACCGGGCCCGGAGGTCCGGATCGGCGAGCAGCCGCGCGATCGTTCCGCTGACGGCGCTGACGTCGCGTCCGTCGACGACGAGGCCGGTGCGTTCCTGCTGGACGGTCTCCGGGGCGCCGCCGGAATCTCCGGCGATCACGGGCAGTCCGGTCGCCGAAGCCTCAAGGAAGACGATCCCCAGGCCCTCGACGTCGAGCCCGCCGCCGCGCGTCCGGCACGGCATGGCGAAGACATCCGCCGCCTGGTAGTGGGCGGGCAGCTCGTCGTGCCGCACGTCGCCGGTGAAGGTGATGGACGATGCGGCCGGCGACGCGGCCGCCATCTGGCGCAATCGTTGCTCGTCCGGGCCGCCGCCGACGATCAGCAGCCGCGCCTGTGGATCGGCGCGCAGTACCGCCGGCCAGGCCGCGATCAGCGTGTCCTGGCCCTTCCGTCGGACGAGGCGGGAGACGCAGGCGACCACCGGCGCCGCGCCGAGGCGGTACCGCGCCCGGATCTCGGCCCCCGCGGCCGGGTCGGGGCGGAACTGATCCGTGTCCACACCCGGGGCGAGCCGCTCGAGCGCGGCCCGCGGGCCGAGTGCCGCGGAGATCCGGCGCCGGGAATACAGGCTGACGAACGTGATGACGTCGTTCACACTGCCGATGCGGCGAAGCATCTGCCTGGCGCCCGGGAGCATCGACCAGCCGACCTCGTGACCGTGGGTCGAGGCGACGCTACGCCGGATGCCGGCCGCCCGCAGACGCGGCGTCATCAGCGCCAGCGGCGCCGCCGCGCCGTACCAGACCGCCGTGAGCGAGTGCCGCCGTATCAGGTCGGCGGCCGCGCGCGCGACGGCCGCGGTCGGCAGCAGCACCGAGGTGGGCTGGCGGATCACCGGAAAGCGTTGCACGGCATCGAATTGCGCCGCGCCCGGATAATCCGAGGCCAGCACGACGAGCCGGTCGGCAGGCAGCCGGGACGCCAACTCGTAGACGTACGACTGGATGCCCCCGATGCGGGGCGGAAAGTCGTTGGTGACGAGCAGGGTTCGCTGCACGGAGGTCTGTCGGCCGCGGGTGGGCCTTGTCGGTGACCCTAGTTCGTGACCCGGTGCCCCACCGGGTACGGGCCGCCCCGGTAGATGCTGGTGATGTAGACCGGCACCCCTTCGGTGGACGCGTGGACGATCTGCCCGTTGCCGATGTACATGGCCACATGGTGCGTCGGCGAATAGTAGGTGACCAGATCGCCGGGCTGGAGCTGGTCGAGAGGCACGACCGGCAGACTCGCCTGCCCGGACGACGTGCGCGGAATGGTGACCCCCGCCTGGGCCCAGGCCCAGGACGTGAAGCCGGAGCAGTCGAACGCGTTCGGGCCCGTCGCGCCCCACACGTATGGCGCGCCCAGCTTGCTCAGCGCGGCCTCGACCGCGATCTGGGCTTTCGGGTTAGGTGCCGTGACGGTTCCGGCGGCCGAACCGGCGGCGGGTGTAGCGCCCGCAGGAGCAGCGGCCTGCCCGCCTGCCTGGCCGGCGACCTGTTGCTCGGCTGCCTGTTGCTGCGCGGCCTGCTGCGCCTGCTGTTCCCACGCAGCCTGCTGGGCCTGCATCGCCGCTTGACGTTCCTGGCCGGTCAGCGCGGAGAAGAGCCGGTGGTAGGTCTCCACCTGCTGGTCGAGCGCGGTCTTTCGATCCGCCACGGCCTTCGTCGCGTCGTGCGCGTCCTTCAGCGCCTTGTCGGCCGCTGCCGCAGCCGCCGTCGCCGCATCCTGCGCCTCGGCCGCTGTGGTCGCTGCGGCGCTCGCCGCGTCGCGGGCCTGAAGGGCCTGCATCATCACGATGCGAGTGCTACCAGCGACCTGATCGAGTGAGGAGACCTCATCGAGATAATCGGCGGTCGATCCTGCTGTCAGTAGTGCGGACAGCTGCCCCAATCGCGCCCCGCGGAAACTTGCGCTCGCGAACTGGGCCAGATCGTCGCGGTACATGGCGTATTTCGCTGCGGCCTGGACGGATGCCGTCTGTGCGGCGTCCGCATTCAGATTCGCCTGCGCCAGCGCTACCTTGGCCGTGCGAACCTTCTCTTGGGCGCGCTTCTCGTTCTGCTGCGCGGTGAGCAGGTCTTCGTTGGCCGCTTCCGCCTTCGTGGACGCGTCCAGCCACCTCTGCTTGGCGTCGGCCGAGGTCGTGGGCACACCGGCCGCGGGCGAGGAACTGGGCGGGGTGGCCCCACCACCTGGTTGCGCGGCCGCTGGGACGGCGACGACCACGGCGCAGATCGTTGCGACAGCGGCAAGCGCAGCGGCTACGGTGCGCAGGCGCCGGCCCGCGATCCAGGCCGCGGCACGGTGGACCCGAAAGTGACGAGCGTCGGTCGATTTCCCTTGTTCCGCGACCACGTTTCGGTCCGCGCGAGCCTGCGTCGCCAAGGGGAACGCCCTCTCTCCCATCCCGCCCGCCGGCGCCGCGTGAATCCCTGCGGCGTGCCGATGGGGTCCTACCCCAACATCGACGGCACACCGCCACGGCATGAACCCAACATTCCGGTTCCCGGCTCGACGCTCCGCGTCGATTCGGCGGTGCCTCCGGGACGGCCCTGCTGGCCACCCTGCGAAGGTCTCGATCAGGTTACGAGATGACTACGGATTTGGTCTAGCCGAAAGAGATTTTCAGCGGTTCATGCGCCGGATACGCGCCGAAACAGCTGCCTCTCAACGCGTTGACCAGCGGAAATGCAGAGAAACGAGTGTGATGGGACGTCCGTCATACCGCGCGTCGCACGATCACGATTGCGTGACGTCTTTCACAGATTGTGACGATTCTTTGCCCTACGCGATGTTCCTGACTGATTCTTTACTGTTTATTTGACATTACTTGTGGAACGCATGAGCGGCGCATGAAAATGCGTTACTATGACTTAGGTCACATTGGCGCAACGCTTCGCGCGGAACGCCGTCATAGCCGCCCACATTCGGACGCGCGTCACGCGAGCACCTCGAGCAGGACCTGCGACGGCGCGGTTCGTGCGCCCGAACGGCGGACACCGTCCACCACCTCACGATCGGATGTCACGACAACCACCACCCTGCCGACGGGTTCCGCGGCGGCCAGCCGGCGAATGACGTCATCGGCGATCACCCCCGGCGGCGAGAAGACCACCCGTACATCCCTGGTCGACGTCGGCGCCGCGACCACCGCGGCTCCGTCGAAAACGACGGTGATGTCGGCGCCGGTACGCGCCGCGAGAGCGCCGAGCGCGCGGATCAGCCGGTCCCGCTGGTCGGCGAGGGTGAGATCCGGATATCCCGTCTTCGTCACGTTGTAGCCGTCGACGATCACATGCGCACTGGGGAGACCCAGCCACTGCAGGAGCAGCGCGGCATCGGCTTGCCGCCGCGGCCGCGGGTCGGCGGCCGGCAGGTCCCGAACCACGACGTCGGCCGGATCCGCTCCTCCGGTCGCCAGGCGCCACTCCCGCCTCAGCCCCGCGGCGGCGTCGACGAGGGTGTCCAGCAGCAGTTCGATGCGCCGATCACCGTCCGCCCGGTCGCGGCTGAGCTCGGCGCGCGCCCGATCGAGTGCCTGCCGCGCCGTCTGTGCCTGGCGGGCCTCCTGCTCCGCTTTGAGCCGCCAGGCGTCGGCGTTGGCGCGTTCTCGCTCGAGTTGCGCCACGGCCTCGTCCCGCTCCGCGTCGGCGAGCCGCACCGAGTCGGCCGCCGATAATTGCGCCTCGCGAACCCGGGTGCCCTGCTGGCGCAGGCGCGCGCGCAATTTGGCGATCTCATCCTGGTCGGCGGAATCGGCCTTCGCCCCGGGCTGCCTCCCGGACTTCCCGTCAGATACCGCCGGCGCCGCAGAACCGGCTTTGCCACGGCCGCGGGCGGTATTCGCAAGCTGGGTCGTCAGGCCCTCGACGGTCGCTGTCAGCCCAGCGACCTGCGCGCGGAGGCTCGCCACCTCGTCCGCGCGGGCGGCGTCCGCGAGCAGGAGCCGGGTATCCGGGAGGTGCCGCAGGAAGGACCGCGCCGCCGCGGCGGCCGGGTCCGCGTCCGCTCGGCCGAAGTCCGCCGGGAGGCTTTCCGCGACCAGGGCGCGGAACCCGGCGTCGTGCTCCAACGCGCGAGCGATCGGTGCCGCCCCGCTCTTGGCGCGTTTGGCGTCAACGAACCGGGCGACCTGTGCCAAGGCGTGCGGCACCCGATCGGCGGGCAGCGTTCCGATGACGCGGGCCGCGGCACCGATCGCCGCGGTGCGCACCGTCTCGGGGAGGTCCGCCCATGTCACGGCCGGCGGCGGGTCCGGTTGCCCGGTCGGCTGGTCGGGAGGCGGCGTCTCCGGTGCAGAACGGTCCGGAACGGCATCGCGCGGAACAGCGTCATACACGTTCGTCATCGCCCGCCTCCCGCTCGACGTTCCGCCGCGAGCGGCGCCATGCGCGCCCCTCACCGGTCCACGCCGGACCCGCACTCCTATCTTCGCCGACAGCGCCCAACTCGGGCTCCAGGGACCGTCCGTCACGACACGGCCGGGACAGGCCATGGCACCGCACCGGCACTGTCGGGCAGCGCCTCTACCCTGCTGGCATGGCGTCTTCCCGCGCGACGGACCCGCTGCAGCAGTCGCTGAGCGACCTCGACCCGGCGCTCAGGGACACCACCTTCGTCGTCGTCGATCTGGAGACGACCGGCGGCTCATCCGCGGTCGACGCGATCACGGAGATCGGCGCCGTCAAGGTCCGCGGCGGCGAGGTGCTCGGTGAGTTCGCCACCCTGGTGAACCCGGGTCGGGGCATCCCGCCGCAGATCACCATGCTCACCGGGATCACCGACGTCATGGTGGCGCCCGCGCCACGGATCGAATCCGTGCTGCCCGCCTTCTTGGAGTTCGCCCGGGGATGCGTGCTGGTGGCGCACAACGCGCGGTTCGACATCGGGTTCCTGCGTGCCGCATGCACACGGCTGGAGGCGCCCTGGCCGAACTCTGCCGTGGTCGACACGGTTCGGCTCGCCCGGTCGGTGTTCAGCCGCGCGGAGGTGCCGAGCGTCCGGCTCGGTGTGCTCGCTCCGCTGCTGGGAGCGCGCGTGGCGCCCGACCACCGCGCGCTGACCGATGCACGGGCCACCGTCGACGTGCTGCACGCGCTGCTGGAACGCCTCGGCCCGCTCGGCGTGATCACGCTGCCGGACCTGATGCAGGCCGAGCGGGCCGTGGATCCGGCCCGGCGACGCAAGCGCCACCTGGCCGATGGTGTGCCCGCCGCACCCGGCGTCTACCTGTTCCGCGACGCGGATGACGCCGTCCTCTACGTGGGCACCTCCGGAAATCTGCGCGCCCGGGTCCGTTCCTACTTCACCGCGGCGGAAACTCGCGGGCGGATCAAGGAGATGGTGCTGCTGGCCCAGCGCGTCGACCACGTCGTGTGCGCGACACGATTGGAGGCGGCCATCCGTGAGCAGCGCCTGATCGCGGCGCACCAACCGCGATACAACCGCCGTTCGCGCAACCCTGATAAGACGTACTGGATCCGGTTGACCGAGGAGACGTTCCCGAGGCTGACGGTGACGGCGTCGCCTCCCCCGGCCGGCACGCCTGCGCTCGGACCGATCACCTCCCGGCGATCGGCCCAGGCCGCGGTGGACGCCATCCAGGCGGCCGCTCCGCTCCGGCGATGCAGCGGCCGGTTACCGCTCAGACCGCGCCGAACTCCTTGCGCGCTATACGAACTCGGCCGGTGCGGCGCTCCGTGCGCCGGCCACGAATCGGCCGACGAGTACGCGCGCCACGTCGCGTCGGTGGTCGCGCTGCTGGGCGGCGAATCGACGTCGTTGCTGGACGATCTGCGAGTGCGGATCGAGCGTCTGGCGGACGCGGAGCGGTACCTCGAAGCGGCGTCGGCCCGCGACGAGCTCGCGGTGCTGGTCACCAGCCTGGCGAGGGCGCAGCGGCTGCGCGCGTTCACGTCGATCGCGGAGCTCGTGGTGGCCCGGCCGGACGGAGCCGCGGGGTGGGAGCTGGCGGTGATCCGGCATGGCCGGCTGGCGGCCGCCGGCAGAGCGACGCGTGGCACGAATCCGGTGGCGTTGGCCGCGTCGCTCGCGCTGGGGGCGGAGACCGTGTTGCCGAACGGAGACGCCTTGCCTGCCGCCACGGCCGAGGAATCCTTGACGATCCTCGCGTTCGTCGAGCAGCCCGACGTCCGGCTGGTGCGGGCCACCAGCGGCTGGTCGCAGCCCGCGCGCGGGGCCGGCCGTTGGGAGGCGTTCACGGCTGCAGCGTCGACCGCACGCGCGGCGGCGCAGCTCATTGCGTGATCCGGGCACGATCGTTCCGGGACAGCCGCCGTGAGCACTCAGGCGCCCCCGGAGCGGCCCGGGTGCCGCGCGATAGCATCGCAGCCGGGCGGGTCGCTCGCGTCGCGCGCCCTCCGAGCCCGACACGAGACACAGCGAGGGAGAGCCATGGTCACCGCGATCGTGCTCATCGACGTCGAAGCCGTCCGGATCAGCGAGGCCGCCCAAGCGATCGCAGACCTGCCGGGAGTTCAGTCCGTCTATTCCTGCGCGGGGGACGTCGACCTCATCGCGATCGTGACCGCCGCCGACCACGAGGGCATCGCGGAGATCATTCCGGAGCACATCTCGAAGGTGCCCGGCGTGACGGGGACCATCACGCACATCGCGTTCCGCTCCTACGCGCGGCGGGACAGCGAGGACGCGTTCTCCATCGGCATGCAGGCCTGACCGAGAATCCGAAGGGCGGTAGCCGCACCGACGGCCCGGACAATCCTTCCGCGGCCCGCGGTCACCCGTCAGCGGCGGTGGCCAGGCGAACGGTGATCTCGGTCCACCGCGCGACGAGGTCGGCGACCGCGCCGGACCGCATCGCCTGCTGCGCGCGGGTCAGACCGGATCCCAGGTCTGCCGTCACATCGCCCGACAACCCGGCATGCGCCGCGAGCGCGGCCGCCGCGTTCAGTGCAACGGCGTCGGCGACCGGCCCCGGTTCGCCCGCGAAAACCTTCCTGGCGACGCCCACGTTGACGGCCACGTCCCCGCCCCGCAGCGCTTCGGCGGGGGCGCGTGAGATACCGAGATCCGACGGGTCGACCACGGTGCGCGTCACCGATCCGCCGCGCACCGCCCACACCGTGCTGGTTGTGGTCGTGGTCAGCTCGTCGATGCCGTCGTCGCCCCGGAACAGCAGGACGTCGGCACCGCGGTCGGCGAACACCTGCGCCATCACCGGCGCCATGCGCGCGTCGCCGCAGCCGATAGCCCCCGCCGCCGGCTGGGCCGGATTGGTGAGCGGGCCGAGGAAGTTGAAAACGGTGGGCACGCCCATCTCCCGGCGGGCCGATGCGGTGTGCCGGAACGACGGGTGGAAGACCGGCGCGAAGCAGAACCCGATGCCGACTTCTTCGACGCACGCCGCCACCGCTTCCGGGGGCAGGGCGACCGCAATCCCGAGGCCCTCGAGCAGATCTGCCGCGCCGCACTTCGACGAGGCTGCACGGTTGCCGTGCTTGACGACGGTCGCACCGGCAGCAGCCGCCACCACCGCCGCCATCGATGAGATGTTGACGGTGTTCGCCCGGTCCCCGCCGGTGCCGACGATATCGACGGAGCGCCCGGCGATCTCGAGACGATTCGCGTGCGCCAGCATCCCGGACACCAGCCCGGCGAGCTCCGCGGGCGTTTCGCCCTTCGCCCGCAACGCGATCGCGAACGCGGCGATCTGGGCCGACGTCGCGTTGCCCGTCATCACCTCGTCCATCACCCACGCCGTCTGGCCGGCGGTGAGGTCCGATCCGCCGAGCAGGCCCGACAGCACGCCGGGCCACGTGGGCTCCGGCCCCTCGGATCCGGTCACGGTCGCCCGGGTCACTGCGCAGCCCGGGTCACTGAGCCGCGTGGGACGCCGCGTGCACCGCACCGCGGCGGCGCAACACGGCCGCCACACTCTCCGCCGCCGTCACGGGGTCCACCGGGTACATCAGCACCTCGTCGGCCTTGGCCCACGTCGCGAGCCACCGATCGTCCTCGCGGCGCACCAGCAGGATCACCGGCGGCACGATCGCGGCCTCCAGGTGCACCTGCCGGCTGATGCCCATGCCACCGGCCGGTTGCGCCTCCGCATCCAGGACCAGCACATCCGCCTTGTTCTCGTCCACGGCCATCAGCACCTCGGCCACCGTCGAGCATTCGAGGAAATCGACGCGGCCCACATCATGGGCCGGGCGGCGTCCGATCCCCAGGATCACCGATTCCCGGACATCGGCCCTGTTGCTGAAGACCAGCACCACCGGATTGCTCATCGGGTCGCCCACCTCTACACACGTCGCGTCGCACGGCCGATACGGGCGCTCGCGCCCTCGGTCGATGGTAATGCGCGCGGCGACGCCAGCTCACGGCGACATCCACGTCCCAGCCGGGCCGCCGCCGGGCGGGCAACGCCGTGGCCGGCCGCGGCAGCGCGCATGACGAGATCCTTTTGAAAACTACCCGCGACGCACCGACCCCCGGGGGAGCGAACATTGCGACGAGGCGCCATAATCCACGTGTGACGACAACGACGCCGGCAGGCACTCCTGCCATCAGCGCGCGCATCCACACGCTGAACCGACCGAACATGGTCAGTGTCGGAGTGATCGTGTGGCTTGCCAGCGAGCTGATGTTCTTCGCTGGACTCTTCGGGATCTACTTCACCGCGCGCGCGGTGAACGAGGGACCGTGGCCGCCGGTGACGACTCACCTGGACATGGGGTACGACCTCATCTTCACGATCATCCTGATCCTGAGCTCGTTCACCTGCCAGTTCGGTGTGTGGGCCGCGGAACGTGGAGACGTGTTCGGGCTGCGCCGCTGGTACATCATCAGCTTCCTGATGGGTCTCGCGTTCGTCATCGGGCAGGCCAACGAGTTCGCCACCATGGTTCGCGAGGGCACCACGCTCTCGTCGGACGCTTACGGCACCGTGTTCTACCTGACGACGGGCTTCCACGGGTTGCACGTCATCGGCGGTTTGATCGCGTTCATCCTGCTGATCGCCCGCACCAAGATGAGCAAGTTCACGCCGGCGCAGGCGACCAGCGCGATCGTCGTGTCGTACTACTGGCACTTCGTCGACGTCATCTGGATCGCACTGTTCACCACGATCTTCATCATCCGGTGACGCCCGTGCGTTCCGACCGGGGCCGCAGACAGATGAGCCCGAACATAAAGGACCATCAGGAGGACGGTGTGCAGGCACACAGCGGTGGCAGATTCCGCCGCCGGTCGAAGGCGTTGCGCCGGATCACCGGCCTGGTGGGCCTCGTTCTGGCGCTCGCCGTACTCGGTGTGGGTTACTCGGCGTTCGCGCCGACGGGTAATTCGGCGGCGGCCGGCCCCGTCGACGCCGAGACGATCGCACACGGCAAGAGCCTGTTCGACACCTCCTGCATCAGCTGCCACGGCGCGAACCTGGAAGGTGTCGACGGCAAGGGCCCGTCGCTGATCGGTGCGGGCCAGGCGGCGGTCTACTTCCAACTGGCCACCGGGCGCATGCCGGCCAAGGCCAATGGCGCTCAGATGCCCCGTGCGATCCCGGTCTTCGACCAGAAGGGCATCGACGCGATCGCCGCGTACGTCCAGTCGATGGGCGGCGGGGCGCAACTGCCCGGCTCGATCGACATCGCGAATGCGGACCTGGCCAAGGGCGCGGAGCTCTACCGGCTGAACTGCGCCTCCTGCCACAACTTCACCGGCAAGGGCGGTGCGCTCTCGCAGGGCAAGTACGCGCCGCCGCTGAACCAGGCGACCAACACCGAGATCTACGCCGCGATGCTCAGCGGACCGGAGAACATGCCGACCTTCTCCGACGCCCAGCTGACGCCGACCGAGAAGCTCGACATCATCAAATATGTGCGCGCGTCGAACGACACGATCTCGCCGGGCGGATATGACCTCGGCGGCTTCGGCCCCGCGCCCGAGGGCCTCATCGCGTTCCTGGTCGGCATGGGCGTCATCGTGTCCATCACTCTCTGGTCGGGGTCCCGTTCATGAGCACCGTTGACAAGACAGCCATCCCCACCGGGGACGAGATGGCTGGGATGACGCAAGAAGAGCTCGCACGGCTGGGCGCACGCCTCGACGGTGTGGAACTCGTCGAGTACGGGCCGCGATTCGAGGCGGACTCCCCCGCCGAGAAGCGCGCCGAACGCCAGGTCGCGAAGTGGTTCCTGCTCTCCGCCGCGTCCGCGCTCGCGTTCATCCTGATCTTCGTCATGTGGCCGGCCGGTTACCAGGATCCGTTCTCCTCTCGGCAGTGGATCTACGCGCTGTTCACGCCGCTGCTCGGGATCACCCTGGGAGCTGCGATCCTGTGCCTCGGCATCGGCGTCATGTCGATCGCGCGCCGCATCGCACCGCACGAGGTCGCCGTTCAGCAGCGGCACGTCGGGCCGTCGGCGGACCACGACCGGCGGACGTTGGGCGCGGAGCTCATGGACACGCTCGACAAGACCGGGCTCAAGACCCGCCGGGGCGTGCTGAAGACGTCACTGCTGCTCGCCGGCGGCGGGCTCGCCAGCGCTGCGGTCCTCGCCCCCATCGGCGGGCTGATCAAGAACCCGTGGGCGCAGGGCAAGGACTCCGAGCTGTGGGTCACCCCGTGGAAGCCGGCGGCGGACGGCACGCTCGTGCGCCTGACGATGCAGGACGGCTCGTTCGTCCGGCCCGAGGATCTCGCGACCGGATCGATCATGACGGTGTTCCCGGGCGTCCCCGGCGGCGCGACCGCCTCGGACGCGGCCGTGATGCTGTTCCGGCTCCGGTCGAACGAACCCATCCGGGTCCGCACCGGGCAGGACGGCTTCAACTACGGCGATTTCTTCGCGTTCTCGAAGATCTGCACGCACGTCGGCTGCCCGGTGTCGCTGTACGAGGACCAGACCGGCCGCGTGCTGTGCCCGTGCCACCAGTCGCAGTTCGACATCCATGACGGCGCGAAGCCCGTGTTCGGGCCGGCCACCCGGCCGCTGCCGCAGCTGCCGATCTCCGTGGATCAACACGGCTACTTCGTCGCCGTACACGACTTCATCGAACCGGTCGGCCCCGGATTCTGGGAGTCCTTCCAGGGCTCCACGCCGTGGGGATCACACCCGGAGGTGCAGCCCCAGCCGAAGCCGGTGTTCCCGCCGTTCGGGCAGCTGCCTAAGGAGAACTCGTGAGCCGTCTGACGACTTCGACCAAGTCCTCCGGCGGCTTGGCGGCGGTACTCCCCAAGGCCGCAAACGAGGCGGACGAGCGTTATCGCGCTGCCCCGGGACTGCGCGCGGCGATGAACAAGGTCTTCCCGTCGCACTGGTCCTTCATGCTCGGCGAAGTGGCGCTGTACTCCTTCATCGTCGTGCTGCTCTCCGGCGTGTACCTGACGCTGTTCTTCGACCCGTCGATGGGCGAGACCGTCTACCAGGGCGTGTATACGCCGCTGCGTGGCGTGCCCATGTCGCACGCCTACGAGTCGACGATCAACATCTCGATGGAGGTGCGCGGCGGGCTGCTCATCCGGCAGATCCACCACTGGGCGGCGCTCATCTTCATCGCCGGGATGATGCTGCACATGATGCGTGTCTTCTTCACCGGCGCGTTCCGCAAGCCCCGCGAACTCAACTGGGTACTCGGCGTGCTCCTCCTGGTGCTGGCCATGGCCGAGGGCTTCCTCGGCTACTCGCTGCCGGACGATCTGCTGTCCGGCACCGGCCTGCGCGCCGTCAGCGCCTTCGTCCTGTCGATCCCGGTGATCGGCACCTGGATGCACTGGGCGGTCTTCGGCGGCGACTACCCGGGCACGATCATCGTGCCGCGGTTCTATTCGCTGCACGTCCTGGTGATCCCCGGCATCATCCTCGCCGTCGTCGGCCTGCACGTGGCGCTGGTGTGGTTCCAGAAGCACACCCAGTTCCCCGGGCCGCGCAAGACGGAGAACAACGTCATCGGCGTGCGGGTGCTGCCCTCCTTCGCATCGAAGGGCGGCGGCTTCTTTGCGGTCGTCTTCGGCGTGATCGTGATGATCTCGGGCATCTTCCAGATCAACCCGGTCTGGAACCTCGGCCCCTACAACCCGTCGCAGGTGTCTGCCGGTGTGCAGCCGGACTTCTACATGGGCTTCCTGGACGGCATGGTGCGCGTGTGGCCGGACTGGGAGATGCGGAACCTCTTCGGGCATTACATGATCCCGGCGGTGTTCTTCCCCTCGATCCTCGCCGCGACACTGCTGATGATCCTGGTGATCTCGTACCCCGCCATCGAGCGTCGATTCACCAAGGACAACGCCTCGCACAACCTGCTGCAGCGTCCGCGGGACGTCCCGGTCCGCACCTCGCTCGGCGTGGCGTTCCTCGCGTTCTACGTCATCAACCTGATCAACGGCGCCAACGACCTCTTCGCGCTCAAGCTGGACGTCTCGCTCAATGTGATGACATGGATCGGCCGTATCGGCTCGATCGTCTTCCCAGTGCTCGCGTACATGGTCACTTACCGGCTGTGTCTGGGCTTCCAGCATCACGACCGCGACGTGCTCGAACACGGCATCGAGACGGGCATCGTCCGCCGCTCGCCCACCGGCGAGTTCTACGAGGTGCACCAACCGCTCGGCGACGTGGACGAGCACGGCCATGCCATCCCGTTGGCGTACCAAGGTGCCTCGGTGCCGAAGCACATCAACGAGCTGGGGGCCGCGGGGCGCGCCGTACCGGGCGTCTGGTCCCCGAAGGACACCTCCGGAACGATCGATTACGGGCACGAGGAATCGGCTGAGCTGTCGACCGGCCGGGAGCTCACCCGCGACTAGCCGGAGCGCGCACTCGACGCGAAGGCCTGCCAACCCTGACAACGGCGGCCGCCCTGTTCGACGGGGCGGCCGCCGTTCGTGTCGGTGGCCGTCGTTCGGCCTAGGCAGGCCTTCTCGCAGCGCGAAGCGCTCGCGCGAATCCCCACCGTTCATGACGACATTCGTGAACTCGGTACCCGTTCGCGCGAGCAGCCCGTCGCCCATGACGACGGTCGCCGCCGGCCCCTTCCCCGCCGGGATGCCCAGCAGACGACAGCGCCCCGGGCACGAAACCGTGTCCCGGGGCGCCGATGTCGTTCGTTGGTCAGTGCGAGGCGTGCGCCCGCTGGTACTCGAAGAGCCACCCTGCGACGGCGAGGAACAGGAATCCGAAGCCCATCACGATCAACCACACCATCCAGAACGCGACGGCGATGGCGGTCAACATGGCCGACGCGGCGAGCGCGAGCGGCCAGTACGAGGCCGCCGGGAAGAACCCGACGTCTCCCGCGCCGTCGGCCACCTCGGCGAGCGGATCGTCCTCGGGCCTCGCCTGTTCGAGACGCCTCGAACTGAACATGAGGAACGTGGCGATCATCGCGAGCATCACGCCGGTCAGCAGCAGCGCAACGATGCCGGCAGGCTCGCGGCTCCACAATCCGTACACGATGGTCGACGCGATGAAGAACGCGGCAGTCGCGAAGAAAACGTACGCCTCGACCTTCAGGCCGCGCGGCGGGCGCCCACCGTCCGCACGGTCCGTATCGGGCGTGCGCCGGTCGACTTCGTTAGTTGTCATTGCTCCCCACATTCGCCGGAACTATCGCAGGCGCCTTCGACTGCCGGTTGGTGGTCAGCGGATACGTCGTCGTCGCGGTCGGGCTGCACAGGGCACCGCAGTTCGGATGCGAGTGGCCGACCTTGGTGAGCGCCGCGCTCATATCCAGGCCTTCTTCGCGCGCCGAGATGTACGCCGCGTAGATGTCGTCCGGAACGGACCGCACCTCGAAGTTCATCGCGGAGTGGTAGGTGCCGCACAACTCGGCGCAGTGCCCCACCCAGGCCCCCTCATGCTGCAGCGTGGTCTGGAACCGGTTGTCCGTGTTGTTCTTCGCCGGATCGGGGAAGACGTCGCGTTTGAAGTCGAAGGCCGGCACCCAGAACGAGTGCACCACGTCCTTGCTGGACAGCACGTACTCGATGGTCTTGTTGTTGGGCAGTACCAGCACCGGCACCTCGTCGGAGGTCCCGATGGTGTGCACCTCGCCGCCGCTCGGCACCGTGGTGCCCTGGTAGCCGAAGTCCCAGCCCCACTTGAACGCCGTGACATTGACGGTGACATCCGGGTTCGGGTTCATCTTCAGCGCATCGTTCTGCACCGTAACGCCGAAGTAGAAGATCACCGCCACCATCAGGAACGGCACGGCCGTGTACACCATCTCGACCGGCAGGTTCTCCCGGGTCTGTTTCGGATACAACGGAGAGTTGCGCCGCTTCCGGTAGACGATGAAGCACCAGAACATCAGGCCCCACACGATGACGCCGACGACGAGTGCCGCGGTGAACATCCCCGACCACAGGTGCTGCAGCTTCTCGCCCTGCACGCTCGCACTGAGTGGCCACCCGTAGCGCGGCAGGTCCGCCAGCGAGCAGCCGCTGGTGACCACCGCAGCCGCGACCAGCAGCCCGGCAAGAAGCAAGCGGCGTGCCGCCCGAGATCTAGCCACCCGGAATGCGCCTTCCTCGTCACGGCGTCTGACGGCACCGTTCCTGCCGGTGGTGCCGACCGGCCCACCGGTGCGTCCCCGATTCATCTTCAGGATTGTCTGTCAGATTACTCGACGGCGCCAGTGCTCACCGCGCGGGGATGGGTCGGCGCGCCGCCGAGCGATCGGGCAGTATGGGCAGCACGTTCGCGGCGAGTGGAGGGGTGATCGGCGGCAGTGTGCGGTCTGATGGGGTTCGTCTCGGACACCGGCGATGCGACATCATTCGATGCGGCGATCGAGGCCGGAATGCGGTGTGCGCGCCACCGCGGGCCGGACGACGCCGGAGTGTGGCACGACCGCGATGTGGCGTTCGGGTTCAACCGGCTGTCCATCATCGACCTGGAGCATTCGCACCAGCCGCTGCGCTGGGGGCCGGCCGACGAGCCCGACCGATACGCCCTGGTCTTCAACGGCGAGATCTACAACTACCTCGAACTGCGCGCCGAACTTGCCGATTCCTGCGCGGCGCAGTTCGCGACGCAGGGTGACGGCGAGGCGATCCTCGCCGCCTACCACTACTGGGGTCCCGACAGCGTGCAACGGCTGCGCGGCATGTTCGCGTTTCTCATCTGGGACACCCGCGACCGGGTGCTCTTCGGCGCCCGTGACCCGTTCGGGATCAAGCCGCTGTACATGGCGCGAACCGGCAACGGCGTGGCATTCGCCTCCGAGGCGAAATCGCTCCGCGAGATGACGGGCGGCGCGAGCGTCGGCGATGTGGCCCTGCAGCAGTACCTGGTGCTCCAGTACGTGCCTGAGCCCGCCACGATGGACGTGCACATCACGAAGGTCGAATCGGGCTGTTCGTTCGTGCTGCGCCCCGGTGCGGACGTCGTCATCTCGCGGTATTTCCATCCGACATTCGCGGCGAACCGGATATCCGGCGGCGACGGCGATCTGTATGGGCGCATCGCCGAGGTGCTCGACGATTCCGTCGCCAAGCACATGCGGGCCGATGTGACCGTCGGCGCCTTTCTGTCCGGCGGTATCGACTCCACGGCGATCGCGGCACTCGCCAAGAAATACAACCCGGACCTTGTCACGTTCACCGCTGGCTTCGAGCGGCCGGGCTATTCCGAGGTGGATGTGGCGGTGGAATCCGCCGCCGCAATCGGTGTGCGGCACGTCGTGCGCATGGTCAGCGAGCAGGAGCTGACCGAGACGCTGCCGCTGATCATCTGGTACCTGGACGACCCGGTGGCCGATCCCGCCCTGGTCCCGCTGTACTTCGTGGCGAACGAGGCGCGCAAGCAGGTCAAGGTCGTGCTGTCCGGCGAGGGCGCCGACGAGCTGTTCGGCGGGTACACCATCTACCGGGAGGCGTCCAGCCTGAGGGCACTGACCTCGCTGCCGTCCCCGCTGCGGCGGGGCTTGGCGGCCGTCGGCCGTGCCCTGCCGGACGGCGTGCGCGGCAAGGACATGCTGCGCCGGGGCGCCCTCGACCTCGAGGGGCGCTACTACGGCAATGCGCGGATCTTCCGCGAGGAGCAGCTCGCGGGCCTGCTCCGCCGATACGACCCCGGCCGGTCCTTCCGGGATGTGACCGATCCGGTCTACCGCGACTCGGCCGGCTGGGACCCGATCGCGCGGATGCAGCACATCGACCTGTTCACCTGGCTGCGCGGCGACATCCTGGTCAAGGCCGACAAGATGACGATGGCCAACTCCCTCGAGCTTCGGGTCCCGTTCCTGGATCGGGAGGTGTTCGACGTCGCGTGCAGCGTTCCGCCGGAGCTGAAGGTGACGAGGAAGACCACCAAGCTGGCCCTGCGCCGCGCACTGGCCGGTATCGTTCCGCCGCATGTGATCGACCGCCGCAAGCTCGGCTTCCCGGTGCCCGTCAGGCACTACCTCGCGGAGGGCTCCTACGAGTGGGCGCGGGAGATCATCCGCAGCGCGCAGACGGGCGAGTTCTTCGACCCGGCGGCCGTGCTCGCCCTGCTCGACGACCATCGCGCCGGGCGGGCGGATCACTCCCGTCGCATCTGGACGATCCTGGTCTTCCTGCTTTGGCACGGGATCTTCGTCACCGGCGCGATCCGCCCCCAGGTGCCGGAGCCGGCCTATCCCGTCCGCGTCTGATCAAAACACCGCGTCTGAGCCACGACACACTCTGAGCCATGACACCGCCGCCGCGACCCCGGGGGCGACGGACTACCAGCCCACCGCGTCGCTGATCTCCCGAGCAGCGTCATCTCCGTAGGCATCCTTCAGGCGAGCCTCGGCCTCGGCGGCGTCGAACGAGTATTCCTGCGTGCCGACCGTCTCGAGCACCATCGTGGCCATGAGCGATCCGAGCTCGGCACACCGCTGCATCGGCAATCCGGCCGCGCGCCCGGCGAGGAAGCCGCCGCGGAACCCGTCGCCGACCCCCGTCGGATCGACCTTGCCGTGTTCGGGGACCACCGGAACGCGGAATCGGCTGCCGTCGCGGTGCTCGATCTCGATGCCGTTCGCGCCGTGCGTGGTCACGCGCAGGCGAACCTGCTCGGCGATCTGGGCGGCCGTCCAGCCCGTCTTCGCCTTGAGCAGGCCGAGTTCGTAGTCGTTGGAGAACAGGATCTCGGCGCCGGTCACCAGCTCACGCGCCTGCGCCCCGTCGATCCGGGCGAGTTGCTGGGAGGGGTCGGCCGCAAAGGCCCATCCCTGCCGTCGGCATTCCGCCGCATGGTGCGTCATGGCGTCCGGATCGCCCGCGCTGATCATGACGAGATCGACCCCGTTCAAAGCATGCACCACGGGGGCGATCTCGATGTCGCGCGCCCGGGCCATCGCGCCCGCGTAGAACGAGCCGATCTGGTTCATCTGCTCGTCGGTGGTGCACACGAATCGAGCGGTCGCGACGTCATCACAGCGCCGCACGAAACGGGTCTCGACGCCGTGCCGGCCGAGCCACGCGTCGTAGTCCGCGAAGTCGTTACCGACCGCATCGAGTAGCACCGGGCGGGCACCGAGGATGGCCATGGTGAAGGCGATGTTCGCCGCCACACCGCCGCGCCGCACGATCAGGTCGTCGACCAGGAAGGAGAGCGACACCCGGTCGAGCTGATCCGGCAGCAACGAGTCCGTGAAGCGACCGGGGAAGTGCATCAGGTGATCGGTGGCGATCGAGCCGGTGACGACGATGCGGCCCGCTCGACGCTGCGGTGCACTCACGATGTTCTTGCGATCCCCGGCGACTAGTGGAACGAATCGCCGCACGCGCAGGAGTTCTGCGCCTGGGGGTTGTCGATCGTGAATCCCTGTTTCTCGATGGTGTCCGCGTAGTCGATGGTCGCGCCGTCGACGTACGGCTTGCTCATCTCGTCGACCACCAGCGGCACGCCGCCGAACTCCACCACGGCGTCGCCGTCGAGGGTGCGGTCGTCGAAGAACAGCTCGTAGCGCAAGCCGGAGCATCCGCCGGGCTGGACCGCCATCCGCAGCATCATCCCGGTGCCGCCGTCGCGGTCGATCAACGCCTTGGCCTTCGCCGCCGCCGCCTCGGTCAGCCGCACGTTGTGCGTCCGGTCCGTGGTAGAGGTCTGTGCTGTCGTCATGGCGTACTCCTGTCCGCGTAGAGCCCGGGCCGGTCACGGATGACCTGCGGCCGGATGGGCGCGGAACGCGCGCACTGCGGCCGATCCCGCCCGAGACGATGATGCCAGATGCCGGAGCGCCCCGCTGCCTGCCTTAGGCTGGGGCATGTGAGTTTGTTGCGCAAGAAGCCTGCCGAGCTGACCGCCCAGGCAACGGCGGAGGCCGACCAGGCCACCGCGGAGGATGCCGCGGGGCCAGCAGCGGGCAAGGGCCGCCCCACCCCGAAGCGCCGCGACGCGGAACGTCGCCGCGGCCCGGTGGCTCCGCCGCCGCTCACGCAGCGCGAGGCCTACAAGCGCTCCAAGCAGTCGACGGGCGGGCGCAAGCTCACGAAGGACGAGCGGCGAACCATGGTCGCCGAACGCCGTGAGCGGATGATGCGCGGCGATGACGCCTACGTCATGCCGCGCGACAAGGGCGAGGTCCGTGCCTATGTGCGGGACCTGGTCGACTCCCGCCGTAATCTGGCCGGGCTGCTGCTGCCCGTCGCGCTGCTGTCGTTCTTCACACTCATCGTTCCGAGCCCGTACATCAGTCAGTTCGGCCCGATGGTGCTGATGGTGATGATCCTTGCCGCCGTGGCCGATTCGGTGGTGTTCGGCAGGCGCCTGTCCCGGAAGGTGCGGGCGAAGTTCCCGAAGGGCGACAAGACGGGCCAGTCGATGAAGGGCTCGGCGCTGGGCTTCTACGCGTTCAACCGGGCGTGCCTGATCCGGAAGTGGCGCGTCCCGCGGCCGCGGGTGGACCGCGGCGACGCGATCGACTGACGCCGCCTGACGCCGCAGCCGCAGCCACGGCCGGCTACCGCCAGCCCGGCTACAGCGACAACTACAGCGACAGGTAGCGCTGCCGCTCGAAGAACGTGACCTGCCGCCGATAGGTCTCCCATTCGGCGGCCTTGTTGCGCAGGAAGAACTCGAAGACGTGCTCGCCGAGCGCGTGCGCCACCAGATCGGACGACTCCATCACGGCGAGCGCCGACCCCAGAGACAGCGGCAGATCCGCATACCCCAGCGCCTTGCGTTCCGCCGGCGTGAGGAAGGACACGTCCTCCTCGGCCTCCGGGGGGAGCTCGTAGCCCTGCCGGATGCCTTCCAGCCCGGCGGCCAGCACCACCGCGATCATCAGATAGGGATTGCACGCGGAGTCCGGCAGGCGGATCTCCATCCGCTGGCTCGTGGATCGTTGCGGCGAATAGTTGGGGACGCGGATCAGCGCGGAGCGGTTCGCCTGCCCCCAGGACACCGCGGTCGGCGCCTCCTCCCCCATCACCAGGCGCTTGTAGGAGTTGACGAACTGGCAGCAGACCGCCGTGAGCTCGGGGGCGTGGCGCAGCACTCCGGCGACGAACGCCTGCCCCGTCGCGGACATCTGGTTGGGCTGCCCCGGATCGTGGAACGCGTTCGTCTCGCCCTCGAAGAGCGAGAAGTGCGTGTGCAGCGCCGATCCCGGGTATTGCGGGAACGGTTTGGGCATGAAGGACGCGTGCACGCCTTGGGTGCGCGCGACCTCCTTGACCGCATACCGCAGGCTCATGATGTTGTCCGCCATGTCGATGGCTTCGGCGTAACGCAGGTCGATCTCCTGCTGCCCCGGCGCGCCCTCGTGATGCGAGAACTCGACGGAGATGCCCATCGATTCGAGCGACTCGATCGCCTGGCGGCGGAACTCCGGCGCGGCATCGTAGGTCGCCTGGTCGAAGAAGCCGCCCCGGTCGGCCGGTTCGGGTTCCGAGCCGTCCTCGGGCATGTTCTTCAGCAGGAAGAACTCGACCTCCGGGTGGACGTAACAGGAGAATCCCATTGCAGCGGCCTCGCCGGTCACGCGGCGCAGCACGTGCCGCGGGTCCGCCCATGACGGTGTGCCGTCCGGCATGGCGATATCGCAGAACATGCGCGCCGAATGGGGTTTGCCGTCACCGGTCGCCCAGGGCAGCACCTGGAACGTGCTCGCGTCCGGCCGCGCGATCATGTCCGACTCGTGGACCCGCGCGAATCCCTCGATCGCCGAACCGTCGAACCCGATCCCGGCGCTGAACGCGCTCTCGAGCTCGGCAGGTGCCACCGCGACCGACTTGAGATAGCCCAGCACGTCGGTGAACCACAGCCGAACGTAGTGGATGTCCCGCTCCTCAAGGGTGCGAAGCACATGCTGCTGCTGACCGTCCATTCGCTCACCCTATGAGGTCGCTGCCCAGCGGGGCAGCATCAGGAGCAGGTCGCGCCCTCCTTGGGCAGCGTGAGGTTGATCAGGTAATCGTCACCGGCCTTGTCGACGCAGGTCAGGCCCTCCAGCATGTACGCCGTGTGCCGGGTTCCCTTGACCGTGAGCAGGCGGCCCTTCAGGTCCTTGGCGAGGTTGACGCCCGACTCGTACGGCGTCGCCGGATCGCCCGTCGTCGAGATCACCAGCACGGGGGCCAGCCCCTTCGGATTAGGCGTGTGCGGCAGCATCGTCGGCGGCACCGGCCAATAGGCGCACACGTCGAACACCGCCGCCGCGGGTTGCCCGTTGTCCTGGAACGGCGATGCGTTGATCAACTCCTGGTTCAGCTTGATCACTTTTTCCGGATCCGTGATCCGGTTCGAATCCATGCAGCGGATCGCCGTGAACGCCTCGAGAAGGTTGCTGTAGTGCCCGGAGTCGTCCCGGTCGTTGTACTGATCGGCCATCGCCATCAGCGCATCCCCGCTGCCGTGCACGAAGTCGTTCAGCGCCGAAAGCAGCGACGGCCAGGACGCATCGGAGTACAGGCCGAGGGCCACCCCCGTCGTCGCGTCCAGGAAGCTCAGCACCCGGCCGTCGGACAGCTTCAGCGGGGTGTCCATGAGCGGCTGCGCGAGGTCCTGGAAGCGCGTATTCGCGTCCGCGGCGGAGGTCCAGGGGCAGCCCTGCCGTTTCGCGCACCACGCTGCGAAATCGTTGAAGGCCTGCTGGAACGCCTTGGTCTGCTGCAGGCTGTCGGTCGCGGAATCGACTGCCGGGTCGACGGCGCCGTCCAGGATCATGGCGCGCACGTTGCCGGGGAACTGCTCGGCATACTGCGTGCCGATGCTCGTGCCGTAGGACCATCCGACATAGGTCAGCTTCTTGTCCCCGAGCACCGCCCGCAGCACGTCGAGATCCTTTGCCACGTCGGTCGTCCCGACCTGGGCCAGGAACGCGGTACCGTCGACGCCCTCCTTGGAGATCGTCGCGAGGCAGTCGGCGACGAACGTCTTGGACACCTTGTTGGCGGCGTCGACGTCCGCCGGCGTGAGCGTCGGCATGAATCCCGGCCAGTTCTCCGCCCGGTCCTTGTCACGCTGCTGGCCGGTCTGGCAGGAGATCGCGGGCTGCGAGGCGCCGACACCGCGCGGGTCGAACCCGACGAAGTCGAAGCGCGCGGCCAGTCCCGGATCGACGCCGTACTGGGCGAGCGTCGCCACGATCGACATGCCGGACGCTCCCGGCCCGCCCGGGTTGAAGACCACCGACCCGATCTTCTTGCCGCTCGCCTGCTGGCGCAGCACGCCCAGGGTGATCGTGGTGCCGTCGGGTTTCGCATAGTCCAGGGGCACCGTGAGGCGGGCGCATTGCACCTTGGAACTCGCGTAGGGCGCCTTGTCTCCGGACGTCATCGCGTACGGTTCGCAGCCTCCCCAGCTGAGCGTCTGGCTGTAGAACCTGTCCAGCCCCGTAGCGCCCGCTGATGACGACGAGGTGCCCCCGCCCTTTCCCGGAGTCGCGGGTTCCGTGATCTGGTTCGTCGGCTCGCTCCCGGCAGGCCCGCTCCTCGTCGGCGATGTGCTCGGTGACACCTGGTCCGCCCGGATCGGCGTGCCGCTCAGCGCGCTGCTGCACGACGTGACGAGGAGTGCCGCGGCCGCGCCGACCGCGAGCATGCGCCGCCGACCGATCTGGCCGGTTCGGAAACGGCCGAAACGATCATGACGCTGTTCGCGAGGGAAACGCATGCTGGCGATCATGCCATCCGATCATGACGGCGCCCGGCACGGAGCCACCGCACCCCACCGCGCACCGTCACCCCGCCGCCTGACCCGCACCCCCGTCCGTGCCCTCGGCCCACTGCCGGTCCTCGGCCTCGAGTCGCTCCTCGCGTTCCCGAAAGGTTTCGAGCGCGTGCGCGGCGGCGTCCGGATCCGGGTACGGGCCTAGGCGGTCCGTCGCCTTGCACACGCCTTCCGGCTCGACCGTGTGATGGCGCAGGCAGTAGTACCACGCCGTTGTGCGCCCGACCTCGTCACCCATGGCTCCAGCCTGCCACGCGCCGACGAAGACGAGAAACGCATGTCAATCTGACAGATGGTCTTGATTCTTTCGGAGTGGGGGGCGTAATACGGGAAGAGTGCCTTGGACGCGGGTGCGCACCGCCTGACAACGGGAGGCCTTCATGACGGCGATCGCCAATCGACCGGTCGCATCTCGCCCCTACCCGTACGAGCATGTGCCGCGCGGGTCGAAGTTCCTGAACTATCTGCGGACGACCGATCCCAAGGCGATCGGCATGATGTACATGGCCACGACGCTGTCGTTCTTCATGATCGGCGGATTCATGGCGATGCTCATGCGGGCCGAGTTGGCGCGGCCGGGCATGCAGTTCCTGTCCTACGAGCAGTACAACGAACTGTTCACCATGCACGGCACGATCATGCTGCTGTTCTACGCGACACCCATCGTGTTCGGCTTCGCAAACCTGGTGCTGCCACTGCAGATCGGCGCACCGGACGTTGCGTTCCCCCGGCTCAACGCGTTCGCGTACTTCCTGTACTTGTTCGGCGCCATCACGGCGATGCTGGGATTCGTCACCCCGGGTGGCGCCGCGGCTTTCGGCTGGACGGCCTACACACCGCTCGCCGATGCCACCAACTCGCCGGGGGTCGGCGGCGACCTGTGGATCATGGGCCTGGCGGTGTCCGGCCTCGGCACGATCCTCGGCGGCGTCAACATGATCACCACGGTGATCTGTCTGCGCGCGCCGGGCATGACGATGTGGCGGATGCCGATCTTCACCTGGAACATCTTCATCACAGCGATCCTGGTGCTCATCGTGTTCCCGGTGCTCACCGCGGCGCTGCTGGGGCTGGAAGCCGACCGCCACTTCGGTGCCCACGTCTTCGACCCGGCCAACGGGGGCGCCATCCTCTGGCAGCACCTGTTCTGGTTCTTCGGGCACCCCGAGGTGTACATCGTCGCGTTGCCGTTCTTCGGGATCATCACCGAGGTAATCCCGGTGTTCTCCCGCAAACCGACCTTCGGCTATCGCGGGATGGTGTTCGCCACCATTGCGATCGCGTCACTATCGACGGCGGTGTGGGCGCACCACATGTTCGGCACGGGAGCGGTTCTGCTGCCGTTCTTCTCGTTCATGTCGCTGCTCATCGCGATCCCGACGGGGCTGAAGTTCTTCACCTGGATCGGCACCATGTGGCGTGGCCAGATCACCTTCGAAACCCCCATGCTGTTCGCCGCCGGGTTCTTGGTCACCTTCCTGTTCGGTGGGCTGACCGGTGTGATGCTGGCGCTCCCTGGCATCGATTTCCACGTCACCGACACCTATTTCGTGGTCGCGCACTTCCATTACGTGTTGTTCGGCACCATCGTGTTCGCGACGTTCTCCGGGATCTATTTCTGGTTTCCGAAGTTCACCGGCCGGTTCATGGACGAGGGGTTGGGGAAGCTACATTTCTGGACCACATTCCTCGGGTTCCACGGGACGTTCCTGGTGCAGCACTGGCTGGGCAACATGGGCATGCCCCGCCGCTACCCCGACTACCAGCCGTCGGACGGGTTCACCTTCCTGAACACGTTCTCCACCATTGCTGCCTTCGTGCTGGGCGCCTCCATGCTCGTCTTCGTGTGGAACCTGGTCCGCTCCTGGCGGTACGGCGAGGTGACCACCGCGGACGATCCGTGGGGGTATGGAAACGCGTTGGAGTGGGCGACGTCGTCGCCGCCGCCGCGGCACAACTTCACCGCACTGCCGCGGATCCGGTCCGAGCGGCCGGCGTTCGACCTGCACCATCCGTGGCTGGCCGAGCGGCTCCTCGCCGAGGCCGAGCACAGTCCGAAACGCGACTGGCAACCGATCACCAGGGAAGAGATCGACGCGTATCTCGCCGCCCAGGGAGTTCCCACCCACGAGTAGGCCGCACCCGGTCGGGCCGTCGAGGCACGCCGATCACTAACCGCTGTCACCGAACCGCTGTCACCGAACGGCGATCACGTCGATGCGGTGATCGGCGACTCCGGTCAGCCGAACCGCAGCACGCGACCCGTCGCTGAACCCGTCGATCGGGCCGTACACCCGCACCGGCGGCTCGTCGAGCAGGATCGTGGCGCGATCCTTCTCCGGCTCGATCTGCACGACGATTCCGGTGAGCACCTCCCCCACCCGCCCGGCGAGCAGGAATTGCGAAACCGCCTGCGTGCACGCATGTTCGAGCTGGCTCGTCAGACGTGCGGCGGCCGTCATGAACCCCGGCAGTTCCGGCAGCGCCAGACGCGCCCACTCCGGGACCGCCCGTCCCGCGTGGACGGCGAGGCAGACTTCCGTCGCGAACCGGTCGACTAGACGGCGTAGCGGAGCGGTGACGTGCGCGTAGGGCGCCGCCAGTCCCCCGTGCTCGTGCTGTTTCGGCACGATGCCGTCGAACGGTGTGTAATCCGCACCACGCAACAACTGGATCGCATCCTCGATGAACGCGGCCTCCCGCGGCTTCGACGCGTCCAATTCGCTGACCACGTCACCGGGCGGCACGTCGCGGGGCCACGGGATCGCGAACACCGCCGTGGCCCGACGCAGCGCCGCTACCTGGCTCGGCGTCGGCGGGGGCAGCGTGCGCAGGATCCCGATCCCCGCGCGCAGCATGATCTGCGCGGCACACATCCCCGTCAGCAGGCTGATCTGCGCGTTGTACTTCTCCACCGGCAGCGCGGCGCGCCGCTGCAGCGTCCAGTGTCCGCCCCCGTCGTGCACCACCTCGGCGTCGGGCAGGTCCAGGTCGATCGCGTGCCGCCGCCGGGCCGCCTGCAGCCGCAGCATCCCGACCTGCGGGAGCAGGGCGATCGACGGATGCAGCCGCCCGACGTTCGCGGCGGCCTGCGCGCCGGGGTAGTCGAGCCGGGCGCGCGACCGCACGATGCTGCGGCGCACGTCCACATGCACGGGCTCGCCGCTGGCGTCCAGCTCGATGGTCCACAGCACCGCCGGCCGGTCCGAGCCCGGCAGCAGCGACGCAGCACCCTCCGAGAGCACCGTCGGATACAGCGGCGTGCGAATGTCGGGGCTGTAGAGCGTCATGGCGCGCTGCCGGCTCTCCCGGTCGAGGGCACCACCCGGCGCCACGAACGCCGTCACGTCCGCGATCGCATACCGCACCCGGTAACCGTCGCCCGCGGACTCGATGTGCACAACTTGATCGAGATCCATCGCACCGGGCGGGTCGATCGTGACCAGCTCGACATCGCGGTCGTCCGCACGATCCGCGTATGACGCCGCCCCCGGCCACGCCCCTTCCATTCGATGCGCGGCCGCAGCGGCCACAGCGGCCACAGTGGCCTCGGCCTCCGCGTCCGGCGGGTAGTGCTCCGGGATCTGAAGCTCGGCACGGATCTTCGCGAAGTCGATGGCCGCGGCTCCGGCGCGGATCGAGGGTGCAAACACGATCTTCAAGCTAAGGACACGCATGTAAATAATATGAACGATCGGTGGGCGCGCGGGCTACCGTCTGTGTATGACGGTGGTGGAGCAGTTGACGCGCAAGTACGAGACGTTGTCGCCGGTGCTTGATGAGCGGCAGCGGC
>Ga0209963_1000556_pt1 | contig 47631 bp, 49 predicted proteins | sample ThiBio_1000_biof_2_FD_183957 | JGI IMG/M metagenome (GOLD analysis project Ga0209963, IMG submission 183957) | Wastewater bioreactor microbial communities from Cape Town, South Africa - Thiocy_cont_1000_biof (SPAdes) | ecosystem: Engineered > Bioreactor > Thiocyanate-remediating >...
GTTCGAACACCATCCGGACTGCTCGCTCCCGGACCTCACGTGAGTACGTTGGGGACTTCTTCTTCGGGGTTTCCATCGCTCCATCCTCTCAAGAGTTGGAGCCTCCGAGAATCCCGGGGCGGTTCAGACTGTTATTTCATTGGCGATAGTGGCTGGGGGCAACTTTGGGGGCATGCGTCACTCTGTCTTTGGGAAAAGACTAGTAAAATTACTGGTTTGCTGATATTTTTCGAGTCCACCCATACCACCACTACTTTTTGCAAATCAAGCAATTGGGTAGTTAACGACAAGCCCGCGGATTTGTGGGCTTTTCTGTGCCCATTGCTCGAGATCGCTCTTGCGGCAGCCCTTCGATGCCGTCCACCTTCGCCCTCAACTCTGGGTCTCGAAAGGGGGAATGTGACACTTTCTGTGACACTTTTTACTGTCACAGACCCGGCTGCACGGTCTCAATGACCCAAGCACTGCCTGACACACAGGAGCCTAGGCGACAACATTACAGCGCCGATGCCGGATATCGAGCTGGTTGGTGTCTTGTACGTGTGCGCATGCCGCTAAACTTGATCGCACGATCCGACTGTCTGTGGTCAGCTCGCCCGCATACTGATCAGGTTGGAACCCAGCGGTCGCAATCGGCTAGAAGCGGACATCCGCGGACTTGCGTCACCGTGATCTGCCACCTTGCGGCGGAGCGACCTCTTGCCACAACCCGTGGGCCTTATCAGGCTACCCTCTGTTTCGCCGCAGGTGCACCACTAGCTCGCACTGGTTGTCAATTTCGGCGTTCTGCGCGGCAGTGAGGCCGGGCCGATAGGGAGCAAGTCGCGCGAGCTCGGCGGCGGCGGCATCGTGTTCGCCGCAATACCCCAGGATTACGGCGTACTGGCTGCGTACCGACACAATCTTGTCGAGCATCCGCTGCTCGATGACGACGGGCAGCAGATGCTCCTCGATCAGCTGCCGTGCACCGACGAGGTCGCCACGCGTCACGAACTCGTCGATTAAGTCCTGGCTCATTTTTACGAAGGAGTCCATGGCGTTGGCCAAGACATAGAACTTCGACGCGTGTATGCGGGCAAGCCCCGAGTCGCGTCCTTGGGCGTTGGTCGACTGGGCCAAGACATCAAGCGAATCGGCCAGATGCTTGAGGTCGTCATCCGTCTCCGGTGCTGGTGGCGAGCACATCCAGGTCCCAGCAACGGTAGTTCACCTCCGTGTCCATTTTTGCCGCGACCGTGAGGCGACGGCATTGCGACAGGGATGCTGTCTTGAGGCCCATGCCAAAGCGCCCAAGGTCGTTTGCCGACCGGGATTCGAGCGGGTTCGTCGAACCGAGAACCATGGCTTGGTCCAGCTTTTCCGCAGTCAATCCGTGTCCGTTGTCGGATATGCGGATGAACGAGTCCTTTCCGTTCCATCCGAAATCGAGTCGGATGAGGGTTGCCCCTGCAGAAATGCTGTTGTCGATGACGTCAGCAATGGACGAGCCGATCGTGTATCGTGCTGCGCCGTTGGAACGCTGCCGTTTTCGTGCATGGATGTTTTTGGCACCGCCACGAAGGCTGTCTTGGCGACCTGCATTGCTGATTTCGCGAGAGCAGCAACCAGTTCCGTGGGTGCAATCTGGTCGGCAGGTGAGTGCAGGTCGCCCCCGCTGGCTCGCGTCAGCCCCTTTGCAATGGCCCTGCGCTTCCCGATCGGGCCAGGAATGTCTGGTTCAGAGGGTGACGATGGCTCCGTCAGATCACAGTGGACTGTCGACTGGTCATCGACGTCCTTGCCACCACCCAAGTCCAAGTCAGCGTCTTCGATATCTGGAACGAGGGCGTGCGGCCGGAGGGCGGCTGAGAGCTGGGCCGGATCCGTTTGGATCCAGCGGCTAAGGGTGCCGCGCAACCACTGTCGCCACGCGGCGGCGAACGTCTGGTGCAGCTGAGCATTGCCATCCTGAAGTTGCCTGTCGATGCTCAGCATCATTCTTGGCAGGGAGGAGGCATCCTTGAGAATCAACCGTAGCGGTGAGTCCCGATCTTCGAGCGAGCCACGAACGATTGCGGCCAGTTTTCCAATTCGGCTCAGCTGCTCCTTGGGTGCCGGTGCTCCCGCTTCGATGGCTGCCGACGCCAGAATGAGGAGCAACCGGTTTAGTCCCGGAAACTGCACGTCAGGGCGGAATAGAAGCAGGGCTGTTGAGACTGGGTGGGTTTTGCGGCTGCCCGCAGGCGGTTGCCCGCCTGAGGAATCCCGCGCCCTCAGCAGGGCCAAATCCGCGGCATGCTCAGCCAGGAAGCTGCCAAGTGGAAACAGGATCGTCCGATCCTCTGCCGGAATGGATGCCCAGAGGCAGTCGAGCGCGTGTGCCACGGATCCTGCCCATGCGCCCGGGATGGCGACCCCGTCTATCCGGTCTAATGCTTCGGATCGGGAAACGAGTGAGTCCATGCCGGCACTGTAATGCTAGGGTCTCCTCGGTCGCAATGTATGTGACAACGATCTAACTACCTTATTGAACATAGGATCCGGAACGGCCCCGAGTCTGCGGGAAATACGAGCGATTCGGGGGTGTGCTTTGTTAGATAGATGGAAGCTACAAAATCATTGATTTGCAAAATATTACTGACGAATATACGGTAGTATAGGAAAATTTTGTTCTTAGTGTCTATGTTAATTGATGTGGATCAATGTAGTTCATCGAATTAACCCTCATAATGAGCCACCATGCGCTCCATCCCGCGCCCGTGCGATCCGCGGTCGACGGACCGCCGGAGCAACAGCATGCGCATCTTCAAGGTTTTCCAGATCGAGGCGGCCCACCGCCTGCCGAACGTGCCGGCCGGGCACAAGTGCGCGCGCCTGCACGGGCATTCGTTCCGCGTGGAGGTGCACGTGGCGGGCGAGCCCGACGCGCACAGCGGGTGGGTGATGGACTTCGCGGACGTGAAGGCGGCTTTCGCGCCGTTGTTCGATCAACTGGACCACCGTTACCTCAATGACATCGAAGGTCTGGAGAATCCGACCAGCGAGGTGTTGGCACGCTGGATCTTCCAGCGGCTGGTGTCGCGCCTGCCGGGCCTGGACGAGGTGGTGGTGCACGAGACCTGCACCTCCGGCGCCAGCTGCAGCAGAGCCAGTCTTTGATGCGCCGCGACGATACTGTCATGACATGCAATATATTGTCTTACATGAATATTTTCCAAACGATCCGGCCGCTCGCGAAAAAATATATTGCATTGCACAAAAAGGCTTGCTAGAGTCGCTCCCACTAACCGAATACCCCAAGAGGGCACGCTCATGACTCAGCAGTTCAACAGCCAGTTTTTCGCTTACACCAAGCAGCTCACCGACGGCGCGTTCAAGGCGCAGTCCGTGGCCCTGAAGAGCCTGGAGACGGTCGCCGGGCTGCAGCTCAAGGCGCTGGAGCAGCAGGCGCACGATTCGGCCGCGTTCGTGGCCGAGGCGCTGGAGACCCGCGACGCCGACTCCCTGCGCACCCTGTGGGAGAAGGGCGCCAACCTGAGCCGCGAGCAGGCCGAGCGCACCGTGGCGATTTCGCAGGAAATCATCGCCGTGACGCAGAAGGCTGCGGAATCGCTGCAGGCGCTGGTGCAGGAGCAGCGTCAGGCTGCCAACGACGTCGCCGCCGCCGCTGCGCCGGCCGTGAAGAAGGCCGCGAAGTAATCTGCGGCGAGACACCCAGGTGACACCCTGTCGGCGGCTTCCCCCACCGCATGGCAGCAAGGGCCGGACTTCCCCAGTCCGGCCCTTTTCTTTGCTTGGCCCAGGGGTGCTGGCGGTCGGTCCGGGGCGCCTCCGGAGGACAAGTTGCCGCAGCCTCGCGGCTTGTCGCTGCAAGCGGGCCGCTGATATACTTTTACGGATTGGATCGCGCTTTGCGGCTGGTATCGGCTGCGCGGCGGGGACCGGTGCGGAGAGGTCACGTGTTCAACAGTCTCGACGCCGGCCGACGCCTCGCACTGCGCATCGTGCTGCTGCAACTCGCGGCGGCGGCGGTGGTCGGTGCGATGTTTCTGCCGCAGGGGCATCGGGAGGCGGTTTCGGCCGCGGCTGGGGGATGTGTGGTGGCGCTGGGTACCGCGCTGATGTCCGCGCAGGTCTTCGGTCGGCTGGTCGGTGGCGCGACGGCTTTCGTCCGCTTGCTGCTCGGCATGCTGCTCAAGTGGGCAGTGGTCGTCGGCGGGCTGGGGCTGCTCCTGTTCAAATACAAGTTGCCGCCGCTGGCTGCCGTGACGGGGCTGGTGGCTGCCTACGCGGTTTATCTGGCGGCATTCAGATTCAAGGGTTGAGGCATGGCTAGCGAGTCGGGCGGGCTTACCGAATACATCCAGCACCATCTGCAGCACCTCGTTCCGCATGCGAGCAAGGAGGGCTTCTGGGCGGTGCACCTGGATTCCGTCGCGGTGTCGTTGGTGCTGGGCGTGCTGTTCTGCCTGTGGTTCTGGCTGAAGGCGCGCAAGGCCACGGCCGGGGTGCCGGGCAAGGGGCAGGCCTTCGTCGAGATCATCCTCGAGTTCGTCGACGGCCAGGTCAAGGACGTGTTCCACGGCGACCGTCGCGTGCTGGGTCCGCTGGCGCTGACCGTGTTCGTCTGGGTGTTCCTGATGAACGCGATGGACCTGCTGCCGGTCGATCTGCTGCCGTGGATCACCGAGAAGTTCGGCATCGGCCACTTCCGCGCCGTGCCCACCGCCGACATCAACATGACGTTTGCCATGTCGGTCACGGTGTTCCTGCTGATCATCGTCTACAGCTTCAAGGCCAAGGGCTTCAACGGCTACATGCACGAGCTGTTCACCGCGCCGTTCGGCAAGCACCCGGCGCTGTGGCTCCCGAATTTCCTGCTGAACCTGGTCGAGCTGGTGTCCAAGCCGGTGAGCCTGGCGATGCGACTGTTCGGCAACATGTACGCGGGCGAGCTGGTGTTCATGCTGATCGCCGGCCTGTTCAGCGCGGGCGCGGGCTTCGCCGGTTGGGCGCTGTACGGCGCCGGCATCATCGGCTACACGGTGTGGGGCATCTTCCACATCCTGATCATCTCGATCCAGGCCTTCATCTTCATGGTGCTGACGATCGTGTACATCTCGATGGCGCACGACCATCACTGATTCCGGTTCTATTCCAGTTCTTCAACCCTTCAACGCAACAACCGCTTTTTCGAGGAGATCACCGTGGAACTAGTCGCTCACATTGCTCAAGTCCAGGGCTTCACCGCCATCGCGCTCGGCCTGATCATCGGCCTCGGTGCGCTCGGCGCCTGTATCGGTATCGGCGTCATGGGCTCCAAGTTCCTCGAAGCCGCCGCCCGTCAGCCGGAGCTGGTGCCGCTGCTGCAGGGCCGCATGTTCCTGCTGGCCGGCCTGATCGACGCGGCGTTCCTGATCGGCGTGGCGCTGGCCATGTACTTCGCCGTGGCGAACCCGCTGCTGTCGAAGCTGGCTGCGGGCTGATGCCTCGCGCGGCGCCCGCCCGGCGCCGCCGTTCTCTCGGCGCGGACCGCTTGACGCCCGCGCCGGCTCCATTCCGTATTTGCAGGTAAGGCAGCGATGAATTTCAACGCGACGCTGATCGGCGAAATGATTGCTTTCGCCATCCTCATCTGGTTTTGCGTCCAGTTCATCTGGCCGCACATCACCAAGGCCATCGAGGAACGGCAGATCAAGATCGCCGAGGGCCTCAGCGCCGCCGAGCGCGCGCACGCCGAGCTGAAGAGCGCCGACACCAAGGTGGCGGACGAGATCCGCAAGGCGCGCCAGCAGGCCTCCGAGATCATCGACAAGGCGCAGCAGCAGGCCAACGGCATCCTCGACAAGGCCCGCGCCGACGCGATCGTCGAGATCAACCGGCTGAAGGCCAACGCGCAGGATGACATCGCCGCGATGGCGCAGCAGGCGCGCGAGCAGCTGCGCGAGCGCGTGGGTGCGCTGGCCGTGCAGGGCGCGTCGAAGATCGTGCAGCGCGAGGTGGACGCCTCCACGCACAAGGCGCTGCTCGACCAGCTCGCCGCCGAGGTCTGATCCATGGCGCAATCGATCACACTCGCCCGCCCGTACGCCCGTGCCGCCTTCGAGCTGGCGCATGCGGCGGGCGCGCTGCCGGCCTGGTCGCAGGCGCTGGGCTTCGCGGCCCAGGTGGCGGCCGATCCGCGCGTGGCGGCGCTGGGCAACGATCCGCGCGTGCTGCCGAAGCAGCTGGTGGCGCTGCACCTGCCCGAGGGCATGGCGGCCGATGCGCCGTTCGCGCAGTTCCTGGGCGAACTGGCCGAGCATCGCCGCATGGCGCTGCTGCCGGACGTGGCCGCGCTGTACGAGCAGTACCGGCGCGAGTCCGAGTCGCAGCTGCTGGTGAAGGTGACCAGCGCGATGGCGCTGGATGCGACGCAGGCCGAGCAGCTCAAGACGTCGCTGAAGCGCCGCTTCAAGCGCGAGATCGAACTGCAGACCTCGGTCGACGCCTCGCTGCTGGCCGGCGTGGTGATCGACGCCGGCAGCGAAGTGATCGACGGCTCCGCTCGCGGGCGCCTCGAGCGCCTGGGCAGCGTCCTGGCGAACTGAGTTTCACGCGAAGCCCGCTTCGCGAAGCTGTACCGGCCCCGTGGCCGCACGACAAAGGTTTCATGCGAAGTCCCTTCGCAGATGAGCAAAAACCGGCCGTCCGCGACCGGTGATCAAAAGTTTCACGCGAAGTCCGTTTCGCGAAGAGCAAAAACCGGCCATCCATGGCCGGACTCTTAAAAGGCTTTCAAATTTCAGGATATCGACCCATGTCCAGCACCACCCTGAATCCGTCCGAGATCAGCGAACTGATCAAGAACCGCATCGAGCAGTTCAAGCTCGGCGCGGAGGCCCGCAACGAGGGCACGATCATCAGCGTGTCCGACGGCATCGTGCGCATCCACGGCCTGGCCGACGTGATGCAGGGCGAAATGATCGAACTGCCGGGCAACGCGATTGCGCTGGCGCTGAACCTGGAGCGCGACTCGGTCGGCGCCGTGGTGCTGGGCGAATACCAGCACCTGCGCGAGGGCGACGTCGCCAAGACCACCGGCCGCATCCTCGAAGTGCCGGTCGGCCCCGAGCTGCTCGGCCGCGTGGTCGACTCGCTGGGCAACCCGATCGACGGCAAGGGCCCGATCAACGCGAAGCTCAGCTCGGCGATCGAGAAGGTCGCGCCGGGCGTGGTGTGGCGCAAGTCGGTCGACCAGCCCGTGCAGACCGGCTACAAGTCGGTCGACTCGATGATCCCGATCGGCCGCGGCCAGCGCGAGCTGATCATCGGCGACCGCCAGACCGGCAAGACCGCGCTGGCGATCGACGCGATCATCAACCAGAAGGATTCGGGCATCTTCTCGATCTACGTCGCGATCGGCCAGAAGCGCTCGTCCATCGCGAACGTGGTGCGCAAGCTGGAAGAGAACGGCGCGCTGGCCAACACCATCGTGGTGGTCGCCTCCGCTTCCGAATCGGCCGCGCTGCAGTACATCGCGCCGTACGCCGGCTGCGCCATGGGCGAGTACTTCCGCGACCGCGGCCAGGACGCGCTGATCGTCTACGACGACCTCAGCAAGCAGGCCGTGGCCTATCGCCAGATCTCGCTGCTGCTGAAGCGCCCGCCGGGCCGCGAAGCCTACCCGGGCGACGTGTTCTATCTCCACTCGCGCCTGCTCGAGCGCGCCTCGCGCGTCAGCGAGGAGTACGTCGAGAAGTTCACCAACGGCGAAGTGAAGGGCAAGACCGGTTCGCTGACCGCGCTGCCGATCATCGAGACCCAGGCCGGCGACGTGTCCGCGTTCGTGCCGACCAACGTGATCTCGATCACCGACGGCCAGATCTTCCTCGAGACCGACCTGTTCAACGCCGGCATCCGCCCGGCCGTGAACGCCGGCATCTCGGTGTCGCGCGTGGGCGGTTCGGCGCAGACCAAGATCGTGAAGAAGCTGTCCGGCGGCGTGAAGCTGGCGCTGGCGCAGTACCGCGAGCTGGCCGCGTTCGCGCAGTTCGCCTCCGACCTCGACCCGGCCACGCGCGCCCAGCTGGACCGCGGCCAGCGCGTCACCGAGCTGATGAAGCAGGCGCAGTACGCGCCGCTGTCGATCGCCGAGCTGGCGCTGTCGGTGTACGCGGCGGAGAAGGGCTACCTCGACGACCTGCCGGTTAACAAGGTGCTCCCGTTCGAGAAGGGCCTGCACGCCTTCATGCACCAGAACCACGGCGAGCTGATGAAGAAGATCGTCGCCACCGGCGACTGGAACAACGACATCGAAGCCACCTTCAAGGCATCGCTGGACGAGTACAAGAAGACGGGTAGCTGGTAAGGAAGTCGGGAATCGGGATTCGGCAGAGCCGCGAACTCCGGCTTTTGCGTATCCCGAATCTCCCATCCCGAATCCCGGGCGAGCATAGCGAGCGAAACGAATGGCAAGCGGACGCGAAATCAAAACCAAGATCAAGAGCACGCAGAACATGCGCAAGGTGACGCGCGCGCTCGAGATGGTCTCGGCCTCGAAGATCCGCAAGGCGCAGGATCTGATGAAGGCCTCGCGTCCCTATGCGCGTTCCATGCGCAAGGTGATCGCGCACGTGGCGCAGGCCAGCACCGACTTCAAGCACCCGTTCCTGGTCGAGCGCGACAACGTGGCGCGGGTGGCCTACATCGTGGTGTCCACCGACCGCGGCCTGTGCGGCGGCCTGAACTCCAACATGTTCCGCCGCCTGCTGCCCGCGATCCAGGAGTGGCAGGGCAAGGGCGTGCAGGTCGACGTGGTGGCGATTGGCCAGAAGGCGCTGCAGTTCTTCCGCCGCATCAAGGGCATCAACCTCGCCGGCAGCGTCACCCACCTCGGCGAGCGGCCGAAGCTGGAGCAGCTGATCGGCGTGATCAAGGTGGTGCTGGACGCGTATTCGGCGAACGGGCTGGACCGCGTGTTCCTGGCCTACAACGACTTCGTCAACACCATGACGCAGAAGCCCACCATCGACGCGCTGCTGCCGCTGCCGCTGGTGGCGGCCGAGCTGGAAGCGCACCAGGCGGCGGGCGAGTCCGCGTACGCCGGCATCAAGCTGGAGCAGGCCCACGACTGGGACTACATCTACGAGCCCGATGCGCAGACCGTGCTGGAGCACGTGCTGGGCCGCTACATCGAGTCGGTGGTGTACCAGGGCGTGCTGGAGAACCTCGCCAGCGAGCACGCCGCGCGCATGGTCGCGATGAAGAGCGCGTCGGACAACGCGAACAAGGTGATCGACACGCTGACGCTGGTCTACAACAAGACCCGCCAGGCGGCGATCACGCAGGAAATCAGCGAAATTGTGGGGGGAGCCGCTGCGGTCTGACCGCAGCAGGCTCTTCGAAAGAAATCTGGCGACGCATGGCGGCGCCGCAACAAACACTCAAAGATCCATCCGGAGCACATCCATGAGCCAGGGCAAAGTTGTTCAGATCATCGGCGCGGTCATCGACGTGGAGTTCGCGCGCGATCAGGTGCCGCAGGTGTACGACGCGCTGAAGATCGACGGCACCGACATCACGCTGGAAGTGCAGCAGGTGCTGGGCGACGGCGTGGTGCGCACCATCGCGCTGGGCTCCACCGAGGGCCTGAAGCGCGGCCTGCTCGCCCGCAACACCGGCGAAGGCATCAAGGTGCCGGTGGGCAACGCCACCCTGGGCCGCATCATGGACGTGCTCGGCAGCCCGATCGACGAGGTCGGCCCGATCCAGGCCGAGGATCACTGGGTGATCCACCGCGAGGCTCCGTCGTATGCCGACCAGGCGCTGGCCAACGAGCTGCTGGAAACCGGCATCAAGGTGATCGATCTGGTCTGCCCGTTCGCCAAGGGCGGCAAGGTCGGCCTGTTCGGCGGCGCCGGTGTGGGCAAGACGGTGAACATGCTCGAGCTGATCAACAACATCGCGACCCAGCACGCGGGCCTGTCGGTGTTCGCCGGCGTGGGCGAGCGCACCCGCGAAGGCAACGACTTCTACCACGAAATGCAGGACGCCGGCGTCGTGAAGCTGGACAACCTGCCCGAGTCCAAGGTGGCGATGGTCTACGGCCAGATGAACGAGCCGCCGGGCAACCGCCTGCGCGTCGCGCTGACCGGCCTGACCATGGCCGAGTACTTCCGCGACCAGAAGGACGCGTCCGGCAAGGGCAAGGACGTGCTGTTCTTCGTGGACAACATCTACCGCTACACCCTGGCCGGCACCGAGGTGTCCGCGCTGCTCGGCCGCATGCCGTCTGCCGTGGGCTACCAGCCGACGCTGGCCGACGAAATGGGCGTGCTGCAGGAGCGCATCACCTCCACCAAGACCGGTTCGATCACCTCGATCCAGGCCGTGTACGTGCCCGCGGACGACCTGACCGACCCGTCGCCGGCGACCACGTTCGCGCACCTTGACTCCACCGTGACCCTGTCGCGCCAGATCGCCTCGCTGGGCATCTACCCGGCCGTGGACCCGCTGGACTCCACCAGCCGCCAGCTCGACCCGCAGGTCGTCGGCCAGGAGCACTACGACGTGGCCCGCCGCGTGCAGGGCATGCTGCAGCGCTACAAGGAACTGAAGGACATCATCGCGATCCTCGGCATGGACGAACTGTCCGAAGAGGACAAGCAGGTGGTGGCGCGCGCCCGCAAGTGCGAGCGCTTCTTCAGCCAGCCGTTCCACGTGGCCGAGGTGTTCACCGGCGCGCCCGGCAAGTACGTGTCGCTGAAGGAAACCATCCGCGGCTTCAAGATGATCGTGGAAGGCGACGTCGACCACCTGCCGGAGCAGGCGTTCTACATGGTCGGCGGCATCGACGAGGCGATCAAGAAGGGCGAGGAGATGGGGGCCAAGAAAGCCGCGTAAGCGGCTTTCGCCAAGGCACGGGCAAGCTGGCGACAGTACTGCGATCCGGGCCTGCATTTCTTCACCACTCCGTTTTCCGCGTACGCGACGAGTAAGCAACCATGACCACCATCCGAGTCGACATCGTCAGCGCCGAAGCCGAGATCTTCCACGGCGATGCGACGATGGTGATCGCCACCGGCGAGCTGGGCGAGCTGGGCATCACGCCGCGCCACGCGCCGCTGATCACCCGCCTGAAGCCGGGCCACGTCGACGTGGTGTCGGTCACCGGCGAGCGCCAGCAGTTCTACGTGTCCGGCGGCATCCTCGAGGTGCAGCCGCAGGTCGTCACCGTGCTGACCGACACCGCGATCCGCGCGGCCGACCTGGACGAAGCCGCCGCGCAGCGCGCGAAGAAGGAAGCCGAGGACGCGCTGGCGAACCGTACCGACGCGCTGGAAGTCTCCGAGGCCCAGGCCAAGCTGGCCCAGGCGATGGCCCAGTTGCAGGCGCTGGAACGGCTGCGCAAGAACCTCAAGCATTGATCTTTTGCGTTCGTCCCTGAACGCAGGGCGGAACCAGGAGGCGGCCATCCATGGCCGCACTCGGGATGAAGCGGTCGCTTCGACAGAGACAGGCATCGCCTGAGAGAACGCCGGCCCAGTGCCGGCGTTCCTGCATCCGGCATCCGTTTCCTCGCCAGTTTAAATTACATCTGTAATCTGATAGCGTCGCCTGCATCCGCCGCAAGGAGATGCATCGTGACGACACGCATGGGAACGCTGCTGCCCGGCCTGCTTGTGCTGGGGCTGGCGGGCTGCGCCACGGTCGCCGCGCCGCCCGCCAGGGCGCCGAACGAGGGTTCGACCAGCTATCGCATGCTCGACGACGGCCACATGGCGCATTACCAGCTGGCCATGGGCGATACCGCCACCGGAGGGACGCCGTTCCGGCGCGTGGCGCCGGTCTATCCGCCGGAGCAGCTTGCCGCCTGCGCGCCGCTGCAGGAGGTGGACGTGAAGGTGATCGTGGACGAGGCGGGCAAGGTCGGCGACGTGCGCGGCATCCTCACCGACGACATGTCCGGCATGCCGCCCTGGCCGGCGTTCTTCGCCGCCGTGCGCACGGCCGTGCTGCAGTGGCAGTTCAACCCGCTGCGCATCAACCACTGGGCCGCCGATGCGGACGGCAACAGCCACGACGTGGACAGCGCCACCAGGCCGTTCAGCCTGATGTACGCGTTCCGCTTCGAATGCCGCGCCGGCAAGGCGACGGTGTCGTCCGTGCCGGCGCAACGCTGAGCCCGCGCTGCGCCGCCATCCTCCTGCCATGCCCGGGTCCGGGACCGGACCGGACGAACTGATAGACTTTCCCGCCATGTCAGGTCAAGGCAGACACGCATGAGCCACGCCCCGCTGCACGTCATCGTCCTCGCCGCCGGTGCCGGCACCCGGATGAAGTCCGCCCGCCCCAAGGTGCTGATGCCGCTGGCCGGCCGCCCGTTGCTGGCGCATGTGCTGGACACCGCGCGCTCGCTGCAGCCCGATGCGCTGCACGTGGTCTACGGCCACGGCGGCGACCAGGTGCGGGCCGCGTTCGCGGATCAGGAGGACCTGCACTGGGTGCTGCAGGCCGAGCGCCTCGGCACCGGCCACGCGGTGGAGCAGGCACTGCCCGGCGTGGCCGACGATGCCCAGGTGCTGGTGCTGTACGGCGACGTGCCGCTGACCCGCGCCGAAACCCTGCAGAAGCTGGCCGCGGTGGAAGGCGGCTTCGGCCTGCTGGCGGTCCGCCTCGCCGACCCGCGCGGCTATGGCCGCGTGCTGCGCGACGGCAACGGACATGTGCGCACGGTGGTCGAGGAGAAGGACGCCAGCGACGAGCAGCGTGTGATCGACCTGGTCAACACCGGCATCCTGGTCGCCCCGGCGCAGGCGTTGCGCGGCTGGATCGGCAAGCTCGACCGCAACAACGCGCAGGGCGAGTACTACCTCACCGACATCTTCGCGATGGCCGCGGCCGAGAAGCGTCCGGCGCTCAGCGTGGAATGCGACGACCCGGTGGAGGCCTCCGGCGCGAACGACGCCGTGCAGCTCGCGCAACTGGAGGCCGAGCATCGCCGGCGTGCGGTGCGCGCGCTGCAGCTCGCCGGCGTGCGCGTGGCCGACCCCGCGCGGCTGGACGTGCGCGGCGAGGTCTGCACCGGCTGCGACGTGGAGCTGGACATCGACGTGATCCTCGAAGGCGAGGTGAGCTTCGGCGACGACGTGCGCGTGGGCCCGTTCACCCGGCTCAAGGACGTGCGGCTCGCCGCCGGCACCGTGGTGCTGGCGCACTGCGACCTGGATGGCGTGGTCACCCACGGCCCCTGCACCATCGGCCCGTTCGCGCGGCTGCGCCCCGGCACCGAACTCGATGCCGGCGTGCACGTGGGCAACTTCGTGGAAACCAAGAAGACCCGCATCGGCGAGGGCAGCAAGGCCAATCACCTCAGCTACCTCGGCGACACCGTGATCGGCCGCGGCGTCAACGTCGGCGCAGGCACCATCACCTGCAACTACGACGGCGTGAACAAGTTCGTCACGCACATCGAGGACGGCGCCTTCATCGGCTCCAACAGCGCGCTGGTGGCGCCGGTGACGATAGGCGAGCGGGCCACCATCGGCGCCGGTTCCGTGATCACCCGCGACGCCCCCGCCAACGAACTCACCGTGGCGCGCGGCCGCCAGCTCACGCTGGCGGGCTGGCAGCGGCCGACCAAGGCGCCGAAGTGATCGCGCCGCCGGCTCAGGCGTAGCGCCAGCCGTCCAGTTCCACCAGCAGCTCGCTGCGGCAGACGTCGCCCTGCAGCAGCAGCACCGGCACGCCGGGCAGTCGCTGCTGCAGCAGCTCGCGCACGCGCGGTGCGTCGGCGGGGTGGCGCACGTAGGCCTTCAGCGGGGCGTGGGTGTCGAAGCCGGCGGGCATGCCCGCGCTGGCCAGCAGCGCTTCCAGGTTCACCAGGATTTCCTGCAGCTGGGCGGCGAGGTCGCCCTCGTGCGCGGACGCATGGCCCACCACGGCGGCGGTGCCGGAAATCGCCAGCGCATCCCCCGCGGGCAGCGTCATCGCGCGGGCGAAACCGGGCGAGGTGCGGCCGTACTGGCGCGGGTAGCGCCACGCGCTGACCTGGCGCGGGTTCTCCACCGCGGTGCCGGCATGTGGGCCGGCCAGCAGGTAGATCTGCAGCAGGTGCGGATCGCCGTGGTGGCCGATCGCGGTCGCGGCGGGGTAGCCGTCGGCGAACCAGTCGCCGCAGCCTTCGGCGCGGCCGTCGCAGAACAGCTTGTAGCGCTCGGCGTCGCCATGGCCCGCGTTGATCGCGGCCTGGTAGTTCCAGATGCGCAGCACGCGATGTTCGGCGCGCCCGCGTATGAAGTCGCGCAACTGCGCATAGGCCTCGCGGGCAGCGCCGGCGGGGCCGCCGTGCTCGCGTTCGTCCAGTTCGACCGCGGCGAACAGCCAGCCGCCGCCGGCCGACCAGCGCAGCGCGCCATCGCGGCCGTGCTGCACCGCGTCGTCGACCTGCCAGGCTTCCAGCGGCGCGGGCGCATCCAGCGCTTCCAGCGGCACGCGCAGCCAGCGCGGATCGTCCGGGTCGGAGGCGGCATGGCCGAAGCCGAACACCGCCAGCGTGCCGGGTTCGGCCAGCAGGGCGGCGGCATCGTTCAAGCGGTAGGAGATGCGCGGGGCGCGCGCCGGGCCGGGTTCGACCCACCTGCTTTCACAACCCTCAGTCATACTTGCAACCGGGAAAGACAAGGACGCCATGTTACACTCCGCGGCCGCAAATTCCTGTCCAGACCGACGCTTCGCGAGCTTTCACGCACATGGCCGAATTGACTGCCGCCCAGCACGAGCTGGCCACCCTGATCGTGGAAAGCCTGAACCTCGAAGCGGTCGATCCGGCCACGCTCGACCCGGACGCGCCGCTGTTCGGCGGCGAGCTGGGGCTGGATTCCATCGACGCGCTGGAGATCGCGCTGGCGGTGTCCAGGCACTACGGCTTCCAGTTGCGCTCGGACCACCCCGACAACAAGCACATCTTCGCCAGCCTGCGCGAGCTCAGCGCGTTCGTCGAAGCGCACCGCGCGCCCGGCTGAGCCCGCCATGACGCCATGAGCGAGGCCTTGCACTGGCGCCAGCAGCGCGAAGGCGGCGGCCGCTTCGCCATCTGGCTGATCCGCACGCTGGCGCTGCTCGGCGGCCGGCGCTTCGGCCGCATGCTGCTGTATCCGGTGACGCTGTACTTCTTCCTGCGCCGCGGTACCGAGCGGCGCGCCTCGCGGCAATACCTCGCGCGCGTGTTCGGGCGCCCGTCCGGCGTGGGGGAGATGTTGCGCCAGTTTCACGCCTTTGCCGCCACCTCGCTGGACCGGATCTACCTGCTGGCCCACGGCGAGCGCGGCTTCCGCATCGAGATCGAGGGGTTGCCGGAACTGGAACGCCGCATCGCCGAGGGACGTGGCGTGCTGCTGGTCGGTTCGCACCAGGGCAGCTTCGAGGCGCTGCGCGCGCTCAGTGCGCGGCGCCCCGACGCGACGCTGCGCGTGGTGCTGGACAAGGGCAAGACGCCGGCCATGACCGAGCTGCTGGAAGAGCTGGCGCCGGACGTGGGCGCGGCGGTGATCGACGCCTCGCAAGGTGGCGCCAGCGTGGTGCTGGCTGCGGCCGAGGCCTGCCGCCAGGGCGCGATGGTGGCCTTGCTGGCCGACCGGGCCGGCGAGCAGGAGGCGCAGCGCACGGTGGAATTCCTCGGCGCGCCGGCGCCGCTGCCGGTGGGGCCGTGGCTGCTGGCGAACGCGCTGCAGGTGCCGGTGCTGCTGTGCTTCGGCCTGTACCTGGGCGGCAATCGCTACCGGCTGGTGTTCGAGCCGTTCGCCGAGCGCGTGGCGATCCCGCGCGACAGCCGCGGCCCGGCGCTGGACGCGCTGCTGGCGCGCTACGCCGCCCGGCTGGAGCACTACGTGCGGGCATTGCCGTACAACTGGTTCAACTTCCACGATTTCTGGCGGCCGGCGCCCGCCGCCGACACCGGCGCGCACGTAGCGCACCGTCGCGACGCGGAGTGAGGCGCCGCGCTCAGCGCGTGCCGTGCATGGGCGCAAGCGCGGGGCTGCCTTCCGGCGCACTGTCGATCACCCGCGGCGCGGTGTGCGAGCGCCGGTAGCTGCGCGCCACCCGGCCGTAGTGCAGCACGCGGCCTATGGTGTAGGCGGTGATGCGCAAGGTGTCGCGCACCGGCAGCAGGTGGCTGTGCCGCGCGGTGGCCGGGTAGCGCGAGGCGATCGGCACCGCGACCACGCCCATGCCCAGCTCGCGCGAGGCGGCGATCAGGATCGCCGCCTCGAACACGAAATCCTCGGCGGGCAGGTCGGCCAGGTCCAGCGCGGCACGCGGATACCAGCGCTGGCCGCTCTGCGTGTCCGCCACCGGCTGGCCGCAACCCCAGGAGATGCCCCAGTCCGCGAACGCATTCGCGCGGCGGCGCGCCTTGGGCTGCTGCGCCTTGTCCAGCAGGCGCGCGCCTATCACCAGCTGGCCGGGACAGGCGGCCGCGGCGGCCACGATGCGGGGGATGTCGGCGGCCAGGTGCTGGCCGTCGCCGTCCATGGTCAGCACCGCCTCGTAACCCTGGCGCAGCGCCTCGCGGAAGCCGTCGCGCAAGGCCTGCCCCTTGCCGAGGCGCTGCGTGTGGCGCAGCAACGTCACCGGCAGCGTGGCGAGGATGGCGGGCGTGCGGTCGTCCGAGCCGTCGTCGACCACGATCACCGGCGCGCCCAGCGCGAGTACCGATTCGACCACGCCGCGTATCGCCCGCTCCTCGTTGAGGCAGGGGATCAGCACGCACCAGCGGGGCAGGGCAGCGTTCAGGCGATGCGCTCCACGTCGACCAGCAGATCCAGTGCGGGGGCGATGGCGAGGCGGCAGCGGCCACCGTTCCCGGCCAGCGGCGCGAGCAGCTCCAGCGCGACACCCGCGGGATTGCCCTGCGCTTCGGCGACGAGCGTAGCCGGCAGCGGCGTGGATGCAGCGTGATTGGTCGAGGTCTGCAGCCGCAGCGTGGCCAGCGTGGTCGCGCCGGCTTCCGGCGCCAGCAGCAGGGCGCAGCCGAAGGCGTGGGTGCAGGCGGTCATTTCCAGCAGCGGGCCGTGTCCGGCGATGTCGTAGCACGCCAGCAGCACCGGGCGCCGCTCGGCCAGCGCCTGGGTCGCCGCTTCCAGCAGCGCGGCGCCGAACGTGCGGGCGCCCGCGCAGACCGCGCTGGACGGCGCGCGGCAACCGGTGGCGATGGTCCAGTAGCCGGCCGGCGCGTTGTGCACGGAATGATGGAAGCGGGTGGGCGACAACTCGGCCGGCGCGCGCGCCAGCGTGGAGCAGATCGCGTCGGTGATCGCCTGGTCGCCGTGGGCGGAGGCGAACACGCAGGCCAGCGTGGTCGGGTCGCGCCCGCTCATCGCCAGCGCCTGGCCGGCCACCTCCACCGCCAGCCGCACGCTTTCCGGTGCGCGGCGGCGCTCGTTCGCCGGCAGCAGCGCGGCGGCCGGCGCGGCGGGGGCGGACGGCGAGTCGCCGGCGAGCAGGGCGCGCAGCGCGGCGAAATCGCCCAGGCGCGGCGACCACAGGCCGATGCCTTCGACGTGCAGCTGCAGCGCGTTCATGCGGCGCGTCCGAAGATCAGGCAGGCGTTGTTGCCGCCGAAGCCGAAGGAATTGCTCAGCGCCACGTCGACCTGCCGCGATTCGCCTTCCCACGCGAATTGCGGGCCGCAGGCCGGATCGGGCGTGGCGGCGCCGAGGTTGCCGGGCACGAAGCCGTGCTCGATCGCCTGCAGCGCGATCGTCGCTTCCACGATGCCCGCCGCGCCCAGGGTGTGGCCGGTGTAGCCCTTGGTGGAGCTGGCGCGGGCGTGCGCGGGAAAGCGGCGCCCCACCAGCGCGGCCTCCATCGCGTCGTTCTGCCGGCTGGCGGTGCCGTGCAGGTTCACGTAGTCGACCCGGGTCGCGTCCAGCCCCGCGCGGGCCAGCGCCGCGTCCAGCGCGAGTTCGGCGCCGTGGCCGTCGGGATGCGGCGAGGACATGTGCCAGGCGTCGCTGGCCTCGCCGTAGCCGAGCAGGCGCGGGGCGTCGGGCGCGGCGTCCAAGCGCTCCAGCAGCGCGAAACCGGCCGCCTCGCCGATCGAGATGCCGTCGCGGTCCGCGTCGAACGGCCGGCAGCCGGCGGGCGCGATCAGCTCCAGCGCGTTGAAGCCGAACAGCACGTTGTCGCAGAGGCTGTCCACGCCGCCCACCACGGCGGCGTCGGCCAGGCCCAGCGCGAGCAGGCGCGCCGCGCTGGCGAACACCTTGGCGCTGGACGAGCAGGCGGTGGAGATCGTGAGGCATGGCCCTTCCAGCCCCAGCGCGGCCGCGGCGAACGCAGTCAGCGAGTCGGGCGCGTGCAGGGCGGGGCGGCGCAGGTCGACAGGGAAGCGGCCGTCGGCGTCGAGCCGGCGATACGCCTCCTCGGTGGCGCCGATGCTGGCGGTGGAGGTGCCGAGCAGCAGCGCCACGCGATGTGCGCCGTAGCGGGCGCGTGCGGCGTGCACGCGGTCGAGGAAGCCGTCCTGCTGCAGGCCCAGCCAGGCGAGGCGGTTGTTGCGGCAATCCCAGGCAGCGAGCCCGGCGGGCAGGGCGACGGCTTCCACGCCGTCCACGCGGCCGATCCAGCCCAGCCGAGGCGCGCTGCCGAAATCGTTGGGGCGCAGGCCGCCGCGGCCGTGCCGCAGCGCGTCGTGCTGCGCCGCCAGTCCGCAGCCCAGCGCGGAGGAGACGGTGCAGGCGCCGATCGCCAGTGGAGTCATGGGTGTCTTCATCGTTGATGCAGCCTAGCGAGCGTTTTTCGCGCTGCCTAGCCTGTATTCCGGCAGTGATGCGGGATGTTCAGCGGCGCTTCGCGGTCGCCGACGGACCCGCGCGGCGCCGCGCCGCAGCGGCGACGGCGGCCACTCTTGCTAAGCTCGCGTCGATCACGACGGAGCAGCACCGATGAGCGAGCAAGCCGACCGGGCCGAAACCTTCCTGCGCGAACTGCAGGACCGCATCTGCACTGAACTGGAGCGGCTGGACGGCGGCGCGCGTTTCGTCGAGGACGCGTGGACGCGCCCGGCGGGCGGCGGCGGGCGTACCCGCGTGCTGCGCGACGGCGCGCTGTTCGAGCAGGCGGGCGTGAACTTCTCGCGCGTCTCCGGCCACCAGCTGCCGCCCAGCGCCACCGCGCACCGCCCCGACCTGGCCGGCGGCAGCTTCATCGCCACCGGCGTGTCGCTGGTGCTGCACCCGAAGAACCCCTACGTGCCGACCACCCACGCCAACGTGCGCTACTTCGAGGCCAGCAAGGAGGGCGTGGAACCGGTGTGGTGGTTCGGCGGCGGTTTCGACCTCACCCCGTACTACCCCTTCGACGAGGACGCGGTGCACTGGCACACGGTGGCGCGCGACCTGTGTGCGCCGTTCGGCGCGGAGGTCTACCCGCGCTACAAGAAGTGGTGCGACGAGTACTTCCATCTCAAGCACCGCGGCGAGACGCGCGGCGTGGGCGGCCTGTTCTACGACGACCTCAACGAAGGCGGCTTCGAACGCTGCCTCGATTTCACCCGGGCCGTGGGCCAGGGTTTCCTCGACGCCTACCTGCCGGTCGCGGCGCGGCGGCGCGACACGCCGTACGGCGAGCGCGAGCGCGAATTCCAGCTGTACCGGCGCGGCCGCTACGTGGAGTTCAACCTGGTCTACGACCGCGGCACGCTGTTCGGGCTGCAGTCGGGCGGGCGCACGGAATCGATCCTGATGAGCCTGCCGCCGCGGGTGCGTTTCGAGTACGCCTACGCGCCCGAGCCCGGTTCCGCCGAGGCGCGGCTGGCGGAATACCTCAAGCCGCGGGAATGGGTGTAGGCCGCGCGGCCGTGCCGCTCACAGGATGCCCTTCACGCCCGCCCCGAACGCGGTGATCAGCCGCGTGTAGATCAGCTTCGGCGAAACCGCCACGTCGGGGAAGTCGCCCACCGGCGTGTAGCATTCCTTGAATTTCGGGTTGTCGGGGGCCAGCGGAGCGCAGCCGGGCTTGATCTCGTAGCTCGTCGCGTAGCGGAACGGCCACAGGTCGAACAGCGGCAGCCGCGAGGAGACGTCGGCGATGCCCTCGCTGATGTCGCCCAGGACGGGGATGGTGGGCTCGGTGCGGGCGATGACCCAGGCGTTCTGCGGCAGCGTGTCCTCGAGGATCGAGTCGCGCACCGCGTCGGCGAAGCGCGGGTCGTAGACGATCACCCCGGCCTCGGTGTTGTAGTGGTCCGAGCGCGGGTCGAAGTTGTGCGAGCCGACCATCGCGAAGCGGCCGTCCACCACCATGGATTTGGCGTGCAGGCTGTAGCGGCGGCCGCTGCTGCGCAGCGGCGCGGGGCGGTTGCGCTTGCCGCTGCTGCCGAACAGGCCGGGGCGGCGCTCGTTGCCGGGGAAACGCCCGCGCTTCTTGCCGCCGTGGACGATGGGCTGGCCGGCGGGGCCGGCGTCCTGGTCCTCGTTGGCCTCTTCCCAGTCCTCCTCGGCGCTTTCGGCGTGCGGTTTCAGTTCGTGGATCTGGAAGCCGTATTCGGTGAGGTAGCGCAGGCGGTGCTTGTAGGAGAGCGCGTAGACCGCGAACGCATCGGTGGCCGCCAGCGAGTTGGTGGAAACGATGATGCGGGGCGGCGGATCTGCCTTGTGCAGGCGCTTGAACAGGTTCTGCGCGCGCGTGCTCAGCACCAGGTAGGGCGTCTGCAGCACCACTTCCTGCTTCGCCCCGGCGAGCATGCGCATCAGGCGGGCGGTGAGTTCGAGGGCGTCGCGCTTGTGCGGTTCGTCGGTCTTGGCCGGCAGGTCGCTGAAATAGTTCACCTGGCTCACGCGCAGGGTGTCGTCGCCGATCCACGCGGCCAGCCAGTCGGGATCCTCCGCATCGGCCTGTACGCGCGCCACCCGCGCCGGATCGGTGTAGTGCGGCGCGGGCCAGCCGGGCGGCGCCGTGTCGCTGCGGATGCGCCGGTTGACGTCGCGCAGGCGGATCAGCGGCACCGAACGCTTGTGGTTCCAGAACAGCGCGAAGCTCTCGGCCATCTCCCGGCCCACCGGGCCGCCGGCCATCACGTCGCGGTCCACGTAGTCGAAGTCGGGGTCCCAGTTGAAATAGCGGTTCTGGTAGTTGCGCCCGCCGGTGATGCCGATGGCGTCGTCCACCAGCAGCAGCTTGTTGTGCATGCGCTGGTTGAACTTCATGAAGCAGCACGCGATGCCGGCGGCGAATTCCAGCGGCGGCGTCTGCGCGTTGTGGAAGGTGGGGTTGTACAGCTTCACCTGCAGGTTGGGGCTGGCCCGGGCGAGGCGGTCGAGCAGGTCGACGTCGCCGAACGAGAACAGCTGGTCGGCGAGGATGCGCACTTGCACCCCGCGCCGCGCGGCCTGCACCAGTTCGTTGAGCACCAACTGGCCGATGTCGTCCTCGTCCCAGATGTAGGTCTGCACGTCGATGCTGTGCTGCGCCGCGCGGATCAGGCTGATGCGCGCCGCCAGCGCGGCCTCGCTGTCGTCGAGCAGGGCGACGGTGTTGACCGGCTGCGCGGGCGTGGATTCGGCGATCGCCTGCTGCGCGGCTTCGAGCAGGGGCGAGGGCGTGGCGCAGTGGTCGGCCTGGTGGCAGGTGTCCTCGCGGCCGGGACTGGCGGCGACGATGGCGCCGGCCTCGCGGATCTGGGCGCGGCTCAGCGTGCAGCCTTGCAGCAGCGCGACGAGCAGCAGGATGGGGAGCAGTAGCCAGCGGGGCGACATGGACGGTGGCATGGGCGGGGCATCGTGCCCCGGGAGGGGCCGCGTTGGGACAGCCTCCGGGGCCTTCCGTTCCGTCGCCCGCGCGCCGTTGCCGCGGGATCGGCGGATCAGGGCGACCAGAACGCGTCCAGCCGCGCGCTGGCGGGCTCCAGCGGGCCGTTGAGGTGCAGCACCGCCAGTCCCGCCGGCGGCATGCCGCGGAATTCGTCGGAACGGCCCTCCACCAGCAGGGCCACCAGCCGTTCGATGCCGGGGTTGTGGCCCACCAGCATCACCGTTCCGGCGTCGGCGTGCTGGTCCAGCAGGGCCAGCAGTTCGCCGGGCGTGGCGTCGTAGATCTCGCCGGCCTGCTGCAGCGGCGGCGGGTCGGCCAGCGCGGCCAGCGCCAGCTGCGCGGTCTCCTCGGCGCGCCGGGCGGGCGAGCACAGCGCGCGCAGCGGGCGCGCCCCGTGTTTGGCCAGCCACGCGCCGGCGTCTTGCGCCTCGCGCCGGCCGTGTTCGCTCAGCGGGCGCTGGTGATCGTTGCCGTGGCCTTCGGCGGGCACCGCCTCGGCGTGGCGCAGCAGGATCAGTTCGTGCATGGATGGAAGACTCCGGTGAAAGGTGGGCGCGGCGCGCTCAGGCGGCGTGGCGCTTGATCCAGCGCAGCAGCGGTTTCCAGTCCTCCTGGTGGTTGCGCACCTGTTCGGACTGGTAATCGAAGATGCCCTTGCCCAGCGCGGTGAGCAGCACGTAGGCCTGGCTGTCGCGCAACTGGGCGACCACCGGGAACGGCGATTCGGCGGCCAGCCGCTCCACCGCCTCCTGGCTGGCGCGGGTCCACGGCTTGAGGCGGTTCGCCACCAGCGCCACCGGCAGCTTGCCGGTGCGGATGCGCTTGATCGCCTGCAGCTCGTCCAGGAAGTGGGTGGTGGCGTCGAGGTCGAAGCTGGACGGCAGCACCGGCACCAGCAGCACCGTGGCCTCCTCGATGTAGGGCTCGAGCTCGCGCTCGCCGGAGCCGGCCGCGGTGTCGATCAGCAGTTGCCGGGTGTCCGGGGGCACCCGCTGCAGCGCCTTGCGGCCGCCTTCCAGGCCCAGCACGCCCGGTACGTTGTCGGGGCGCCGCCCGGCCCAGCGGTAGCTGGAACCCTGGCGGTCGGCGTCCACGATCGCGGTGTTCTGGCCGGCCTGTGCCCAGTGCGACGCCAGCTGCGTCACCAGCGTGCTCTTGCCGCAACCGCCCTTGCTGCTTGCCACCAGCGTCGTAAGCATGGGTCGCCCCGTTCCGCGAAGGTGGGCCAAGCCTAACCGGTGTTCCCGGTCATGGGGAGTGTGCCGGCGCGGGAGCGGCCTGCCCGGCCTCCGGGGCCGGCGGCTGCCAGCTCCCCGGCGCGGTGACGGAGACGCCGCTGGCGCGCAGCACCGCGATCATCTGGCTCATCTCGGTGCCGCCCTGTTTCGCGGTGGCCAGCAGCCGCTGCGCCAGGGCGGGATCGTCCTGGGCGCGCAGCGCCAGCTGCGAGTAGTTCTGCACCTGCCAGATCAGGTTGCGCCGCTGCTCGCGCGCGCCGGCCTGTTCCGCCGGGTCGCCCAGCACTTCGCGCAGGTGCAGGCCCAGCGATTGCGCGAGCGGGCTGGAGCCCAGTTCCAGCAGCTTGCCCAGCTTGCGGCAGTCGGCCTTGAGCGCGTCGTCGTCGCCCGCGTTGTCGCAGGTCTGCGCCACCACCGGCAGCGCGGGCCGCGGCTGCATGCGGGCGTTGCCGAGCACGATCAGCGCCTGCACGCCCAGCGGGCCGCCCGCGCCCTGCGTGGCCGGCGGGGGCGGCAGCGCGTCCACCACCTCGGCCAGCGCCGCCAGGCTGCTGCCGGTGTAGTCGTCGTAGGTCCTGGCGTCCGCGGCTTTCGCCAGGTCCGCGCGCGCGCCCTCGGTCTTCATGTTGCGGGTGTCCGTGCCCAGCTTGAGCAGCCACACCGCGGCGTTGTCGGGCGCCAGCTCGGTGAGCTTGCGCAGCGCGCCGGCGTTCGGGCAGGCGTCGCCCTTGGGGTCGCAGTCGGCCAGGCGCATCCACTGCACGGCGGGGCCGGCGTCGCTGGCCGCGGCGGCGCGGCTGATCAGCGCGTGGAAGCTGCCGGTCCTGGGCTGCTGCGGCAGCGGGCGGGCAAGCAGCGCGGCACCCAGCAGCGGCTGCGCGGTGGCGCGCAACGCCAGCACGCTGACCAGGTCGTGCTGGAACGCCTGCAGCGCCTGCTCGCGGGCATTGCCGGCGGCGGGCTCGGCCATGGGCGTGGCGGCGCGCGCCGCGGGTGCGGCGATCAACGCCAGGGTGCCGGCAAGGGCGAGGCTATGCCATCCGCGCATGGGGTGCTCCATCGATAACGGAGGCGCCAGCTTAGCGGCGCCCCGTTGAGGATGCTCTGAACGCCGACTGAGCCTGCGCGCGCCAGCGGCGGCCACGGTTGCTAGGATGAGGCCCGTTCGCGCGCCCGGCGCGCTCCATAGCACAGGGGCCGGAGGACATGCAGTGAATCATTTTTCCAGTTTCGCCGAGGGCGCGCCCTGGTTCGCCGGCTGGGGCACGCTGGCGCTGATCAACGCGGGGCTGGCGCAGGGCAAGAACCGCAGCGGGCTGCTGTGGTTCCTGCTCTCGGTGCCGTTCGGGCCGCTGGCGACGCTGGCGCTGGTGCTGCTGCCGAAGCAGCGGGCGAAGATGTTCTAGAGCCGGGGCGGGGATTCGGCGCGCGGCGTTGCCCGGTTCCGCCCTTTATTCGCCCAGCGCCTCGCGCATGAATTCCGGCTGGGCCAGCGCGCCCTTGTGGATCTCGGCGTTGTAGTAGCGGGTGGCGAAGTTCTTGCTGAGCGCGCCGCGCTCGCGGAAACCGCTGAGGTCGCCGCCCTTGCGCGCCATGGTGCAGCTCCACCAGCCGGTGGGGTAGCAGGGCTGCGGGAAGGGCAGGGTCTTCACGGCGTTGAAGCCGGCGGTGCGCATCGCGGCGCGCATCGACTTGATCAGCTCCAGGTGCGCCAGCGGCGATTCGCTCTGCTGCACCAGCAGGCCGCCGTGGCGCAGCGCCTTGAAGCAGCTCGCGTAGAACGCGGCGTTGAACAGGCCTTCGGCGGGACCCACCGGATCGGTGGAATCCACGATCACCAGGTCGATCGACTCCGGCTCGGCCTCGGCCATGTACTTGATGCCGTCGATGAACAGCAGCTCGGCGCGCGGGTCGCCGTTCGACTCGCACAGCTCGGGGAAGTATTCCTCGGCGAGGCGGGTCACGCGCTCGTCGATCTCCACCTGCACGGCGTGCTCCACTTCCTCGTGCTTGAGCACCTCGCGCAGCGTGCCGCAGTCGCCGCCGCCGATGATCACCACGCGCTTGGCGCGCGCATGGGTGAACAGCGCGGGGTGGGTCATCATCTCGTGGTAGAGGAAGTTGTCGCGGGTGGTGAGCATCACGCAGCCGTCGATCACCATCAGCTTGCCCCAGTCCGTGGTCTGGTGGATCTCGATGGTCTGGAACGGCGTCTTCTCCGCGTGCAGCAGTTGCTCGGTACGGAAGCCGATGGAGGAGCCGGAAGCCTGGTGGGCCTCGGTGAACCAGCTGATCTGCTGCGACATGGGTGTTCCTGGCGGATGGGCGCGTGACAAGGCCGGTCATTGTAGCCGAGCTGTCGCGAATGGGCTGTTACAATGGCCTTTCCGGTGCGCGATGCGCCCCGGCCGGCATGATCGGCCCCGCGGCGTGCGAGGCTTCCGGCCCATCGTGCTTCCCCGCGTCAAGGCTCGCCGCTGCGACGACATGCCTTCCCGCAAGGAGATCCCCCATGTCGAAGCCCTGGACCGTCGCTGACGCCCGCCACACCTACGCCGTTGCCCACTGGGGCGACGGCTACGTCGATGTCAACGAGGCCGGCGAGATCGCGGTGCGTCCGCAGGGCGCGCGCGGCCCGACGCTGTCGCTGCCGGCCATCGTCGAGCGCGCCCGCGCCGAAGGCCTGCGCCTGCCGCTGCTGGTGCGCTTCCCGGACATCCTCGCCGACCGCCTGGCCCGGCTGCAGGCCGCGTTCGCCAAGGCCATCGCCGAGTGGAGCTACGGCGCCGGCTATACCGCGATCTACCCGATCAAGGTGAACCAGCAGCGCGGCGTGGCCGGCGAGCTGGTGGCCGCGGGCACCGAGGGCTTCGGCCTGGAGGCCGGCTCCAAGCCCGAACTGATGGCGGTGCTGGCGATGGCCCGGCCCGGCTCCATCGTGGTCTGCAACGGCTACAAGGACCGCGAATACATCCGCCTCGCGCTGATCGGCAAGAAGCTCGGCCTGCGCGTGCACATCGTGATCGAGAAGCTCTCCGAGCTGGACCACGTGTTCGCCGAGGCGAAGGCGCTGGACGTGGAGCCGCTGCTCGGCGTGCGCGTTCGCCTCGCCTCCATCGGCGCCGGCAAGTGGCAGAACACCGGCGGCGACAAGGGCAAGTTCGGCCTGTCGCCCGCGCAGGTGCTCACCCTCATCGGGCGGCTGGACAAGGCCGGCCTCAAGCACGCGCTGAAGCTGCAGCACTTCCACATGGGCTCGCAGATCTCCAACGTGCGCGACATCGCCAACGGCATGCGCGAGGCCACGCGCTATTTCGTCGAGCTCACCCGCATGGGCGTGCCGCTGGAGATCGTGGACGTGGGCGGCGGCCTGGGCGTGGACTACGAAGGTTCGCGCTCGCGCAGCCACAACTCGATCAACTATTCGATCGAGCAGTACGCCGCCACCATCGTGCAGTCGCTGGCCGAGGCGGTGGAGGCGGAAGGCCTGAAGGCCCCGCACATCCTCACCGAGGCCGGCCGCGCGATGACCGCGCACCACGCCGTGCTCGTGGTCAACGTGAGCGAGGTGGAGGAGGTGCCGCAGGGCGCGATCTCCGCCCCGCGCGACGACGAGCCGGCCGTGCTGCGCCGCCTGCGCGAGGTGCACGCCGAACTCGACCAGCGCCCCGCGCTGGAGCTGTTCCACGAGGCGCAGCACCACCTTGCCGAAGGCCAGGCGCTGTACGCGCTGGGCCAGCTCGCGCTGACCGACCGCGCGCGGCTGGACGAGATGTACTACGCCATCGCCAACGCGGTGCGCGCGCGCCTGCTGCCCGGCGAGCGCTCGCATCGCGCCGCGCTGGACGAGCTGGACGAGAAGCTGGTGGACAAGTACTTCGTCAACTTCTCGGTGTTCGAATCGGTGCCCGACATCTGGGCGATCGAGCAGATCTTCCCGATCGCGCCGATCGCGCGGCTGGACGAGCAGCCCACGCGGCGCGGCGCGATCGTCGACCTCACCTGCGACTCCGACGGCCGCATCGACCACTACGTCGACGCCGAGGGCGTGGACGTCTCGCTGCCGCTGCACGCGCTGAAGCACGGCGAGAGCTACCGCCTCGGCATCTTCATGGTGGGCGCCTACCAGGAGACGCTGGGCGACATCCACAACCTGTTCGGCGACACCGATGCGGTGAACGTGCGCGTAGCCGGCGACTCGCACGTTTTTGCGCACAAGCGCCGCGGCGACACCACCGACCTGATGCTGGACTACGTGGGCTACGACCTCGCCGCGCTGCGCGCCAGCTACCGCGAGCGCATCGCCGCCGCGGGGATCGTGGGCGATGCGGCGGAGCAGCTGTACCGTGCGCTGGACGGCGGCCTCACCGCCTATACCTACCTCGCCGAGGAAGGCTGAGCCGCCGCGTTTCCTCCCGCGTGCGGGAGAGAAGGATCTTGCGTCGCACTAAAGCCCGATAGTGCAGTCATACCTGTTCCCTACAATGCGATTTCCCCCACAAGGAGCAGCATCATGAGCAGTCTCGACGGCAAGGTGGCCCTCATCACCGGTGCGGCCAGCGGCATCGGCAAGGCGATCGCGGAGCTGTACGCGAAGCAGGGCGCCAAGGTGGCGATCTGCGACATCAACCAGCAGGCGGCGGATGCGGCGGCGGCCGAGATCAACGCCGCGGGCGGCAAGGCCATCGGCATCGCGATGGACGTCACCGACGAGGCCGCGGTGGATGCGGGCACCGACAAGGTGGTGGCCACCTTCGGCGCGCTGGACATCCTGATCTCCAACGCAGGCGTGCAGATCATCAACCCGATCGACCAGTTCAGCTACGCCGACTGGAAGAAGATGCTGGCGATCCACCTCGACGGCGGCTTCCTCACCACCCGCGCCGCGCTGCGCCACATGTACCAGGGCAACCGCGGCGGCATCGTGATCTACATGGGCTCGGTGCATTCGCACGAAGCGTCCAAGCTCAAGGCGCCCTACGTGGCGGCCAAGCACGGCCTGCTGGGCCTGGCGCGCACGCTGGCGAAGGAAGGCGCGGAACACAACGTGCGCTCGCACGTGATCTGCCCCGGCTTCGTGCGCACGCCGCTGGTGGAGAAGCAGATCCCTGAGCAGGCCAGGGAGCTGGGCATCAGCGAGGCCGACGTGATCAAGAACGTGATGCTGAAGGACACCGTGGACGGCGTGTTCACCACGGTCGACGATATCGCGCAGACCGCGCTCTACCTCGCCACCTTCCCGTCGGCCGCGCTGACCGGGCAGAGCTTCGTGGTCAGCCACGGCTGGTACATGCAGTAAGCCGCGTTTTCCCGCGCCATACCCGCTGCGTGCGCCGGACGGCGCACGCCCGCCGCAGCGCCACGAGGAAACGCCCATGAAGATCGCCGACGTGAAGGCGAACGCCTTCGCCATGCCGCTGACCAGCCCGGCCTTCCCGCCGGGACCGTACCGCTTCGTCAACCGCGAGTTCCTGGTCGTCACCTACCGCACCGACCCCGACGCACTGCGCGCGGTGGTGCCCGAGCCGCTCGAAGTCGTGGAGCCGCTGGTCAGGTACGAATTCATCCGCATGCCGGACTCCACCGGCTTCGGCGACTACACCGAATCCGGCCAGGTGATCCCGGTGAGCTTCCGCGGCGAGCGCGGCGGCTACGTGCACTCGATGTACCTCGACGACCATCCGCCGATCGCCGGCGGCCGCGAGCTGTGGGGCTTCCCGAAGAAACTCGCCAGCCCGGTGCTGGAAACCGAGATCGACACCCTGGTCGGCACGCTGGATTACGGCAAGGTGCGCGTGGCCAAGGCCACCATGGGCTTCAAGCATCGCGCGGCGGACCATGCCGCCGTGCTCGCCGGCCTCGCCGCGCCGAACTACCTGCTGAAGATCATCCCGCACGTGGACGGCACGCCGCGCATCTGCGAGCTGGTCCGCTACTTCACCAGCAACGTCACGCTCAAGGGCGCCTGGGCCGGGCCGGCCTCGCTGGAGCTGCACCCGCACGCGCTGGCGCCGGTGGCCGACCTGCCGGTGCTCAAGGTGGAATCGGCCGTGCACTACATCACCGACCTCACGCTGGAACTGGGCACGGTGGTGCACGATTACCTGGCGGAGGGTTGAGCGCATGGCTGGCGGAAAGAACAGGACGGCCGCGCCGACGCTTGCCGAGGCGGTCGGGCAGACCTACCCGATCGTCGCGCTGGTGCTGCAGGGCGGCGGCGCGCTGGGCGCCTACCAGGCAGGCGTGTACCAGGCGATGGCCGAGGCCGGCGTGCACCCCAACTGGATCGCCGGCATCTCGATCGGCGCGCTGAATGCGGCGATCATCGCCGGCAATCCGCCGGAGAAGCGCGTCGAGCGCCTGCAGGAATTCTGGAGCACGATCTGCCAGTCGGCGCTGCTGCCGGCGCTCCCGGCCCTTCCCGCGTTCGACAGCTCGGACTGGCCGGTGCCCGTGCAGAACGGCTTCAGCGCATGGGCGGCGTGGCGGGCGCTGACCGAGGGGCAGGCGGGTTTCTTCGTGCCGCGCATGCCGCCGCCCTTCCTGCAATCGCATCCGGCCCCGGTCACGGCGAGCTGGTACGAGACGGCGCCGCTGCGCGCGACGCTGGAGCGGCTGGCGGATTTCGACCGCATCAACGATGCGCGCGCCATGCGCGTCTCGGTGGGCGCGGTGAACGTGCGCACCGGCAACTTCGCCTATTTCGACAATACGCAGGGGCCGCTGCGCGCCGAGCACTTCATGGCCTCCGGTGCGCTGCCGCCCGGCTTTCCCGCCGTGGAGATCGGCGGCGAGTACTACTGGGACGGCGGCATGGTCTCCAACACGCCGCTGTACAAGATCCTGACCGGACGGAGCAGCAGCGACGCGCTGATCTTCCAGGTCGACCTGTGGAGCGCACAGGGACCGCTGCCGCGCGACATGGGCGGCGTCGCCGAACGCAGCAAGGACATCCAGTATTCCAGCCGCACCCGCATGATCACCGAGTACATGCGCCTGATGCAGGAACAGCAGCGCCTGCTGCACGACCTGATGGCGCTGGTGCCGGCCGCGCGCCGCGGCGACCCCGCCTACCGCCGCGCCGAGGCGGCCGCGTCCTGCGCGCGCACCAACCTGATCCACCTGATCTACCGCGACAAGCCGTACGAAGGCCATTACAAGGACTTCGAGTTCAGCATCGGCAGCATGCAGGAACACTGGCACAGCGGCCTCGCGGACATGCACCACACGCTGTCGCACCCGCAGTGGCTGGAACCGCCGGGCCCGGCGCGCCCGTTCGTCACCCACGACGTGCACCGGGGTGGGGAAGCCGTCTGAGCGTTCGCCCGCGCCGTCGCCGCGGCGCGCGGCCGGCTAGTCGCGGTGCACCTGCAGGCCGGCCGCCGACTGGCTCACCGGCATGATTTCCAGGCGCGTGATGTCCAGGTGCGGCGGCAGGTTGGCGATCCACCAGATCGTGTCGGCGATGTCGCCGGCGGCGATCGGGTGGGCGCCGGCGTAGAGCTTCTCGGAAGCCGCCTTGTCGCCGCTGGTGCGCACCAGGGTGAATTCGGTCTCGGCCATGCCCGGCTCGATCGAGGTGACGCGCACGCCGGTGCCGTGCAGGTCCGTGCGCAGGTTCTGCGAGAACTGGGTGACGAAGGCCTTGGTGCCGCCGTAGACGTTGCCGCCGCGGTAGGGGTAGCTGCCCGCGATCGAGCTGATGTTGACGATGGCGCCGCGGCGTTCGATCAGCCGCGGCAGCAGCAGATGGGTCATCGTCGCCAGCGCGGTCACGTTGGTGTCGATCATCTGCTTCCACTGCGCGAGATCGGCCTGCTGCGCCGGCGCGGTGCCCAGCGCCAGGCCGGCATTGTTCACCAGCAGGTCGATGCCGGCGAAGTCCGCCGGCAGGCCGGCGACCGCGGCGCGCATGGCGTCTTCGTCGCGGACGTCGAACGCCGCCGTGTGCAGCTTGCCGGCGCCGTGCCGGTCCGCCAGTTGCTGCAGGCGTTCGGCGCGGCGGCCGCTGGCGATCACCCGCCAGCCGCCGGCCACGAAGCGGTCCACGGTGGCGGCGCCGAAACCGGCGGTGGCGCCGGTGATCCAGGCGGTCTTGACGGTCATGATGGTCCTGCCTCGACGAGGGGGCTTACTTGCCTTCTTTCAGCGCGATCGAATTGATGCCGGCGCCGGCGAGGCGTTGCTTGGTGGACTCCAGCGCGCTGGCGGTGGGGAACGGCCCCAGCCGCACGCGATGGAAGGTCTGGCCGTTCACCTGCACCGACTGCACGTTCGCCACGAAGCCCTGCATGGCGAGCTTGGCCTTCACGGTTTCCGCATCGGCCGCGTTCGGGAACGCGCCGACCTGCAGCAGGTAGCCGCTGCCGGCGGACGGCTTGGGCACCGCGGCGGGGGACGCGGCGACCACGTTCTGGGTGGCTACCGGGGTATTGCCGGGCGCCGTGGGCGGCACGGCGGCCGGCGCGGGCTGGGCGTTCGCGGCCGCCGCGGCCTGCTGCTTCTGCTGCTCGGCCTTCGCCTGCGCGCTGATCTCGGCGTCCGGAATGCGCACTTCCTTCTCCGACAGCACGGAGTAGAAGTCGAACTGCGGCTTCTTCGCCGTGCTCTCGGCGTTGCCCGGCGCCACCGCGCCCGTTTCGCTCGGCGTTTCGGCGGTGGCCTGGGGATTCGCCTGCGGGCCGGTCTTCGGCGCCATCGGCATCAGCGAGTGGCGCATCAGCACCATCACCGCCACGGCGCCGATGAGCACGCCGACGATGGCCCAGACCCAGCCGGGAATGCCGCCGCCGCTGTTGCGTACCGCCTGCCGGCCCTTGCCTTTGCGTGCTGCCATCACATGCTCTCCGGGGCGCCCAGGCCCAGCAAATCGAGACCGTTGCGCAGCACCTGCCGGGTGGCCACCACGAGGGCGAGGCGGGCGTCGCGCAAGTCCTTGTCCTCGACCAGGAACTGGTGCGAGTTGTAGTAGGTGTGGAACGCGTTGGCCAGTTCGCGCAGCCAGATGGCGAGCAGGTGCGGCTCCAGGTTCGTCGCCGCCGCCTCCACCACCTCGGGGTAGCGCGACAGCTCGGTGAGCAGGGCCTGCTCGTGCTCGTTGTCCAGCCGCGCGAGCTGCGCCAGCCCATGGTCCTGGTCGAACGTGAATCCCTTCTCGCCGGCCTGGCGCAGCACCGAGCATACGCGGGCATGCGCGTACTGGATGTAATAGACCGGGTTGTCGTTGGTCTGCGAACGCGCGAGGTCGATGTCGAAGACCAACTGCGAGTCGCCCTTGCGCGAGATCAGGAAGTAGCGCGTGGCGTCGCGGCCCACTTCGTCGATCAGGTCGCGCAGGGTGACGTAGCTGCCGGCGCGCTTGGAGATCTTCACCTCCTCGCCGCCGCGCATCACCGTGACCATCTGGTACAGCAGGTAGTCGGGGTAGCCCTTGGGGATGCCCGCATCCAGCGCCTGCAGGCCGGCCTTCACGCGCGCCAGCGAGCCGTGGTGGTCCGAGCCCAGCACGGTGATCGCCTTGCCGTAGCCGCGCTGCCACTTGCTGAGGTGGTAGGCCACGTCCGGCACGAAATAGGTGTACGTGCCATCCGACTTGCGCATGACGCGATCCTTGTCGTCGCCGAAGTCGGTGGTCTTCAGCCACAGCGCGCCGCCTTCCTCGTAGGTGTGGCCGTGGGCGACCAGCTCGCGCACGGCTTCCTCCACCTTGCCGTCGGTGTAGAGCGAGGATTCGAGGAAGTACACGTCGAAGCCCACGCCGAAGGCCTGCAGGTCCAGGTTCTGCTCGTGGCGCAGGTAGGCCACGGCGAAGGCGCGGATCGCGTCGAGGTTCTCCACGTCCTTCGCGCCGGCGACGGTGTGGCCTTCCACGGTCACGCTGTCGCCGGCCAGGTAGGCCTTGGCCACGTCGGCGATGTAGTCGCCGCGGTAGCCGTCCTGCGGCCAGCCGGCGTCGCCCGGCGCCAGGCCGCGCGCGCGCGCCTGCGTGGAGACCGCGAGGTTGGCGATCTGCACGCCGGCGTCGTTGTAGTAGAACTCGCGCTTCACGTCCCAGCCGCTGGCATCCAGCAGGCGCGCCACGCAGTCGCCCAGCGCCGCGTTGCGGCCGTGCCCCACGTGCAGCGGACCGGTGGGGTTGGCCGAGACGAATTCCACGCCCACGGTGCGCCCCGCGCCCAGTGCGCTGCGGCCGTAGCGCGCGCCCTGTTCGAGGATGCGGCGCACCTGCGACTGGCTGGCATCGGCGGCGAGGAAGAAATTGATGAAGCCGGGGCCGGCGATCTCCACCCGGGTCAGCAATTCACCGGGCGGGAGCGCGGCCACCAGCTTCTCGGCCAGTTCGCGCGGCTTGGCGCGCGCAGCCCCTTCGACGGGGCTCAGGACATGCTTGGCCAGCAGCATCGCCACGTTGCAGGCGAAATCGCCGTGTTCGCGGCTGCGCGTGCGCTCGATCACGAAGCCGGGAATCGCCAGGTCGGCGGGCAGGACGGCCTGGGTTTGCAGGGCGTGGATGGCCTCGAGGACCAGTTCGTGCAGCTGGGCTTTCACGGGCGCGGCGATTCCGGGATGGAACCGACAATCCTAGCAGACGCGCGCAGCGGGCCATCGCCACCCCCACCCGGCGGCGGCATGCTGCGGTGCATGGCGCCACTTGTGGATAAGTCTGTGGGGAAAGCGCCGGCCATGGGCCCCGGCTGGCCGCCGAGCGCCGCGTCACCTGGCTTACATGGGGAAAAATACATATGAATCATACAAATATAGTGCATGCTTGAAGTCGAGCCTGCGCTGAAGCCTGCAAGTGCCCATCGGGGGCTTTTGTGCATAACTAAGGTGCCCCTGGCCGTAGTCGCCGGGACGCGAGGCAGTCACCCCGTTGTCATGCGGCACCGCCACACTGCCTGCGTGCTGGTGGCGACTCCCCTCCCACTCCAAGGCACACGGAGATGCCGCTCTCTCCGCTCCCCATAATCGGCAATCACGGTGCAGGCTCGTCCCGCACCGTTTTTTTTGCCTGCAGCCGCCGCCCGGACACGCGGCCCGCATCATGCCGGCATCCGGAACGGTCCGCGGGCGCTTTCCCGGTGTCCTCAGAGCAGGCCGCGCGCCGCCATGGACACCGGCTCGTCGCTGCCTATCACCAGATGGTCCAGCACCCGCACCCCGACCAGTTGCAGGGCGTCGCGCAACTCGCGGGTGATCGCGCGGTCGGCCGCGCTGGGTTCGGCGACGCCGCTGGGGTGGTTGTGGGCGAAGATCACGGCGCAGGCGTTGTGCTGCAGGCAGGCGCGCACCACCTCGCGCGGATGCACGCTGGCGCCGTCCACGGTGCCGCGGAACAGTTCCTCGAACGCCAGCACGCGATGGCGGTTGTCGAGGTACAGGCAGCCGAACACCTCGTAGGGCAGGTGGCGCAACCGGGCGCGCAGGTAGTCGCCGCTGTCGCGGGGATTCTCCAGCGCGGGCTGCTGCCGCAACTGTTCGGCAAGGCTGCGCCGCGCCAGCTCCAGCGCGGCGGCGATGCGGGCACGCTTGGCCGGTCCCAGGCCGACGGTGCGCACCGCCTGGTCGGGGCGGCTCAACAGGACGGCCAGGCTGCCTGCGCCGACCAGCAGTTCGCGCGCCAGCGCGATCGCGTCCTTGCCGCGCACGCCGCTGCCCAGCAGTACGGCCAGCAGCTCGGCGTCGGACAGGCTGCCGCTGCCGCGGGCCAGCAGTTTCTCGCGGGGGCGTTCGCCTTCGGGCCAGTCGCGGATGCTCATGCCCGCAGCGTGCCTGCCACCCCGCGATGCAGTCAGCAGTAGCCCGGCAGGAATCCGGTAAGCTAGCCGTCTGCCCGCACGTCAGGCCCTGCCTACACCATGAGTCTTGCCGAACGCCGCATCTTGCTGGGAGTGTCCGGCGGCATTGCCGCCTACAAATCCTGCGAACTGGTCCGCCGCCTGCGCGAGCAGGGCGCCGAAGTGCGTGTGGTGATGACGGCGGGCGCCGAACATTTCGTAGGCGCCGCCACCTTCCAGGCGCTGTCCGGCCAACCCGTGCGCAGCAGCCTGTGGGATGCCTCGGCCGAGGCGGCGATGGGCCACATCGAACTCGCGCGCTGGGCCGAGCGCATCCTGGTCGCGCCGGCCAGCGCCGACGTCGTCGCGAAGCTGGCCCACGGCCACGCCGACGACCTGCTCACCACGCTGTGCCTCGCCAGCGCCGCGCCGCTGGCGGTGGCGCCGGCGATGAACCAGCAGATGTGGGCGCACCCGGCGGTGCAGGCGAACATGGCGCTGCTGCGCCAGCGCGGGGTGCAGGTGCTGGGTCCCGCGGCGGGCGAACAGGCCTGCGGCGACGTGGGTTCCGGCCGCATGCTGGAGCCGCACGAACTGCGCGATGCGCTGGCCGCATCGTTCGGTGGCGGTGCGCTGGCCGGGCTGCAGGTGGTGGTCAGCGCCGGTCCCACGTTCGAGGACATCGATCCGGTGCGCTTCATCGGCAACCGCAGCTCCGGCAAGATGGGTTTCGCGGTGGCGCAGGCCGCGGCCGAGGCCGGCGCGGGGGTGACCCTGGTGGCCGGTCCGGTGAGCCTGGCCACGCCGCCCGGCGTGGCGCGCCGCATCGACGTGCGCAGTGCGGCGCAGATGCGGGCGGCGGTGTTCGAGGCCTGCGTGGCCGCGCAGATCTACGTGGGCGCGGCCGCGGTGGGCGATTACCGGCCCGACGAAGTGGCCGAACGCAAGCTCAAGAAGCAGGCCGGCGCCGACCTCGTGCTGAAGCTGGCCGAAAACCCCGACATCCTCGGCGGCCTCGCGGCGCAGCCGGTGCATCCGTTCCTGGTCGGCTTCGCGGCGGAGACGCACGACGTGGCGCACTACGCGCTGGACAAGCTGCAGCGCAAGCATCTGGACATGATCGCCGCGAACCGCGTCGGCGAAGGGCTGGGCTTCGAGGCCGCCGACAACGCACTGGACGTGTACTGGACCGACGGCATGCTGGCGCTGACCCGGGCCGGCAAGACCGAGCTGGCGCGCCAGCTCGTCGCCTGCGTGGCCGAACGCTACCGCGCGGTGCGCGGATGAGCGCGGCGTTGCTGGACGTGGAGCTGAAGATCCTCGACCCGCGCCTGGGCGCGAGCATCCCGTTGCCGGAACCCGCCACCCCGGGCAGCGCCGGCATGGACCTGCGGGCCGCGCTCGATGCCCCGTTGACGCTGGCGCCGGGCGACAGCGCACTGGTGCCCAGCGGCATCGCGATCCACATCGGCGATCCGGGCTGGTGCGCGCTGATCGTTCCGCGCTCGGGCCTGGGCCACAAGCAGGGCCTGGTGATGGGCAACCTGGTCGGCGTGATCGACGCCGACTACCAGGGTCCGCTGATGATTTCCTGCTGGAACCGCGGCCGCGAGCCGGTGACCGTGGGCGTGGGCGACCGCATCGCCCAGTTGCTGCTGGTGCCGGTGGCGCAGGCGCGGTTGCGCGTGGTGGACGAGTTCGCGCCCAGCGCGCGTGGCGCCGGCGGGTTCGGTTCCACGGGCATCAAGTGAGCCGGTCCGCCGTGCGGTCGGGCCGGGTGGGATGGGCACCTGTGGGGGCAGGGGAATGGCGATGAACGACGCAAACGGATCGCGATGGCGGGCGCAGCCCGACTGGCGGCGCCTGGGGCCTCTGGCCGCCGGCACGCTGCTGGTGCTGCTGGGTGCGTTCTGCGCCTGGCAAACCTGGCTGATCGCGGACGAGAATGCCGCGGCGGCCCGCGTGCAGCAGGCGCGGGACCAGGCCGCGCAGCAGCTCGCGCAAGTGGTCGCCGCGCAGCACGCCACGGTGGCGAAGGCCGCAGCGGCGCTGGATCCGACCCTGCTGCAGGGCGATCGCGCCGCCTTGCTGGCGGCGCTGCACGCGCAGCTGCCGCAGGCCCTGCAACTGGACGTCTACAGCGGCAACCTCGACGAGGTGCTGCACGCGAATTTCCGCGAGTTCGGCTACGCCAAGGCGGCCCAGCTGATGGGTGCGCAGGCGGAGGACGGCTTGCCGCCGATGCAGAGCGTGTCGCACGGCGCGGGCGACCGGCGGCTGAGCCTGGTGCTGCCGCTGGGACCGCCGCAGCGGGCGCAGGCGTGGCTGTGGGTGGAGCTGCCGTTCGCCCCGGTGCGGCAGGCATTCGAAGCGGTATCGCCCGCCGCCGGCCGGCTGGACCTGCGCCAGGGCGACGCCCGCAGCGACATGCGCATCCTTTCGAACGGCAGCCCCGGAGCGGAGGCGGAGGTCGAGGCCAGGGCGGTGCCGGGCAGCGGCTTCAGCGTCGCAGCGGCGCTGCCGGTGGCGTTCATCGTGCTGCCGCGCTCGTGGCCGCTGGCGGCGCTGCTTGCGCTGGCCGGCATCGGCGGCGGGCTGTACCTGCTGTGGTGGCGGCTGCGGCGTCGCGATGTCGTCCCGGCCGAACCGGATATCGATATCGAGGAGTTCCAGTCGTCCCGGCAAGCCACCCGGGCCGCCGCGCCGCCCGCCAGGCCCGCCGCCGCGCCGCCGGCACCCGCGGCCCGGCTCACCTCCACGGTCGCGGTCGATCCCGTGATCTTCCGCGCCTACGACATCCGCGGCGTGGTGGGCAGCACGCTGACCGCCGAGGTCGCGCGCCTGCTGGGGCAGTCCATCGGCACGCTGATGCGCGAGCAGGCGCTCACCGAGATCGTGGTGGGCCGCGACGGCCGCCTGTCCGGGCCGGAGCTGGCCGGCGCGCTGGCCGACGGCCTGCGCGCCGCGGGGATCGACGTGATCGATCTCGGCGCCGTGCCCACGCCGGTGGTGTACTTCGCCACCTACCACTACGGCACCGGCTGCGGCGTGGCGGTGACCGGCAGCCACAACCCGCCCGACTACAACGGCTTCAAGATCGTGGTCGGCGGCCAGACGCTGTCGGAGGACGCGATCCAGGACCTGTACCGGCGCATCGCCGGCAACGCGCTGGAGCATGGCGGCGAAGGCAGCCTGCGCCAGGTCGACGTGCTGCCGGACTACCTGGAGCGCATCGTCTCCGACGTGCAGGCCGAGCGCCGGCTGAAGGTGGTGGTGGACTGCGGCAACGGCATTCCCGGCGCGGTGGCGCCGCAGGTGCTTTCGGGCATCGGCTGCGACGTGGTGCCGCTGTACTGCGAGGTGGACGGCACCTTCCCGAACCACCATCCGGACCCGTCCGACCCGCACAACCTCGAGGACCTGATCCTCGCGGTGAAGCAGACCGGCGCCGACCTGGGCGTGGCCTTCGACGGCGACGGCGACCGCCTCGGCGTGGTGACGAAGGCGGGCGAGATCATCTACCCGGACCGCCTGCTGATGCTGTTCGCGCGCGACGTGCTGGCGCGCCAGCCGGGCGCCACCATCATCTACGACGTGAAGTGCACCGGCCACCTCAAGGGCCAGGTCCTGGCGGCCGGCGGCAGTCCGCTGATGTGGCGCACCGGTCACTCGCTGATCAAGGGCAAGATGCGCGAGACCGGCGCGGAACTGGCCGGCGAGATGAGCGGGCACTTCTTCTTCAAGGAGCGCTGGTACGGCTTCGACGACGGCATCTACGCCGGCGCGCGGCTGATGGAGATCCTTGCCGGCGACCTGGAGGAGCGCACGCCGGAAGAGATCTTCGCCACCCTGCCCAAGGGCGTCTCCACGCCGGAGCTGAAGATCGAGCTGGCCGAGGGCGAGCACTACCGCTTCATGGAGAAATTCCGCGCGCAGGCGAGCTTCGGCGACGCCACCCTGATCACCATCGACGGCGTGCGCGCCGACTGGCCGGACGGCTGGGGCCTGGTGCGCGCGTCGAACACCACGCCGGTGCTGGTGCTGCGCTTCGATGCCGACAATGCGGCGGCGCTGGAGCGCATCCAGCAGGCGTTCCGCGTGCAATTGCGCGCCGTCGATCCGGCGCTGAAGCTGCCGTTCTGATCGCATGCGAAGGCCCGGCATGGCCGGGCCTTCGTGGCGCGGCTGTCAGGGCTGGTTCTGCTGCGCGGCCTGCACGGCGCGGTAATGCGCGAGCTGCTGCGTCTGCGCCTGGGCGGCCTGGTCGCGCTGCGCCTGCTGGCGCTGCAGCACCGCCTGCAGTTCGCTCACCACGCCGCGCTGCTTGGCGATGCCGTCCTGCAGGTACTTCGGCAGCGGCTGCTTGTCATGTTCGAGTTCGGCGGCGCGGCCCAGCAGATCGGTCAGCGCCTGCTCCTGGCTGCGCAGGTTGACCTTGCTGGTGTGGATTTGCTGGTCCAGGCCCGCCAGCGTCTGCTGCAGCGAAGCCTTGTACGAGGCTTCGTCGGGATAGGCGGCCAGCATCTGCTCGTCGGCGCGGACGCGGTCCCGGGCGGCACGCTGGGCGGCGGCCTGCTCCGCGGCGAGTTTCTGCGCCGCGGCGCGTTCCTCCGGGCTGAGCTGGCGCTGCACGTGCTGCACGGCCACGCCCTGGTCGTTGACCACGTCGTAGCCGTACTTGAGCGCGTCCTGGGTGAGGCCGTCGCTGAAATGCAGGTGGCCCTGGCCGTCCACCCACTTGTAGCGCAGGCCGCTGGTGTTCGCGTGTTGCTGGGCGCAGACCGCCGTGCTGGCGGTCAGCGCGGCGACGAGCAGGATGGACAGTGACTTTCGCATGAGTACCCCCTCGCGGAAGTATAGACGCCGCAGCCGCGCTGCAGCCGGCGGCCAGGGTGGCGGCCATCGCCGGGCGTGACCGGCTTCGCCCAATCGCGGCCGGGCGTTCAGCCGTCGACGCCGTAGCGTTCCCGATAGGCCAGCAGGCGCGCGTGCTCGGCCGCCAGCTCCGGGCGTTCGCCCGCGTACGCCAGCACGTCGGCAAGGCTGGTGATCGCGATCACCGGGATGCCGTAGTCGCGTGCCACTTCCTGCGCGGCGGAGAGTTCGCCCTGGCCGCGTTCCTGCCGGTCCAGCGCGATCAGCACGCCGGCCGGTTCGGCGCCGTGGGCGCGGATCAGCGCCAGCGACTCGCGCACCGCGGTGCCGGCGGTCATCACGTCGTCCACGATCAGTACGCGGCCCTTCAGCGGTGCGCCCACCAGCACACCGCCTTCGCCGTGGTCCTTGGCCTCCTTGCGGTTGTAGGCCCAGGGCAGGTCGCGGGCGTGCTGGTCGGCCAGCGCGATCGCGGTGGCCGCGGCCAGTGCGATGCCCTTGTAGGCGGGGCCGAACAGCATGTCCACGTCGATACCGGCGTTCGCCACCGCCGCGGCGTAGGCGCGGCCGAGGCGGCCCAGCGCGGCGCCGGAATCGATGCGGCCCATGTTGAAGAAGTACGGACTCTGCCGCCCGGACTTCAGCGTGAACTCGCCGAAGCGCAACACTTCGCGCTGCAGGGTGAGTTCGATGAAGTCGCGCTGGTAGTCGTGCATGGGGGTTCTCTTCAGGGAAGGGCACGCCACAGCAGGTACTGCGGGCCGGAGCGGCCGCCATGGTACAGCGTGCCGCTGTCCGCAAAGCCCGCGCGCCGGTACAGCGCCAGCGCGGCGGCGTTGGCGCAGTTCACCATGAGCACGATGCGGCGTGCCTGCGGATGACGTTGTGTCAGGTCGGCCAGCAAGGCCTCCATCGCAGTCACGCCGAGGCCGCGTCCCTGGCAGGCGGCATCGAGCTGGAACGAGCGCAGGCCCAGCGCGTCGGCATCCTCGTCGCGGCCGGCGAGGCTGCGCGCGCTGCGTTCGATTCGGTAGTAGCCCACCACGGCGGCGTCCAGCAGTATCGCCATCGGCTCGCTGCCGGGGCATTGCTCGGCATCGGGCAGCGTGTGCGCGGGCGGGCTCACGAAGCGGTCCTGCTCCGGGCGCACGCGGACGCGCAGCACGGCATCGCGCAGGGCTGCGGTGACCGGGGAAACGCGGATGATGGGCGCTGCGGGCATGGTTGCTATGATGCCCACGATCGTTCCGGGAGTCGCGCATGCGCATCATCAGCTTGAACGCCAACGGCATCCGCTCGGCCGCGACCAAGGGCGTGTTCGAGTGGCTGCGCCAGCAGCGGGCCGACGTGGTCTGCCTGCAGGAAACCAAGGCGCAGGAAGACCAGCTCGCCGATCCGATGTTCCGCCCCGACGGCCACCACTGCTTCTACCGCGACGCCAGCAGCAAGAAGGGCTATTCGGGCGTGGCGATCTACGCGAAGCGCGAGCCGGACGAAGTGCGCACCGCGCTGGGCTGGGACGCCTTCGACAACGAGGGCCGCTACGTCGAGGCGCGCTTCGGCAAGCTCAGCGTGGTGTCGCTGTACGTGCCGTCGGGTTCGTCGGGCGACGAGCGCCAGCAGTTCAAGTTCAAGGCGATGGACTGGCTCGCGCCGACCCTCGACGAATGGCTCAGGAGCGGCCGCGACTACGTGCTGTGCGGCGACTGGAACATCGTGCGCAGCGAGAAGGACATCAAGAACTGGAAATCCAACCAGAAGAACTCGGGCTGCCTGCCGGAAGAGCGCGCCTGGCTCAACGGCCTGGTCGAGGGCGGCTGGGTGGACAGCTACCGCACGCTGCACCCCGAGGGCGAGGACTACACCTGGTGGTCGAACCGCGGCCGCGCCCGCGAGAACGACGTCGGCTGGCGCATCGACTACCAGCTCGTCACGCCCGCGCTGGCCGGGCGCCTGAAGCGCTGCGCGATCTACCGCGACGAGCGCTTCTCCGACCACGCGCCCTACACCGTCGACTATGCCGACTGAGGGCGCGGCCGTCGCCCCGGGACGCTCCTGGCGCATCCTCAGCATCGGCCTGCTGGGCTTCGCTTCCGGCCTGCCGCTGGCGCTGTCGGGCAGCGCGCTGCAGGCCTGGTTCACCACCGCGGGCATGAGCCTGCGCGACATCGGCTGGATCACCCTGATCGGCCAGGCCTACGTGTTCAAGTTCCTGTGGGCGCCGTTGCTGGACCGCCTGCCGCTGCCGTTCATGGGCCGCCGTCGCGGCTGGATCTTCATGATGCAGCTGCTGTGCGGCGTCGCGCTGATCAGCATGAGCTTCTACACGCCGCAGGGCGGCGCCGCCACGCTGGCGTTCCTGGGCGTGTTGTTGGCGTTCGCCTCGGCCACGCAGGACACCGCCTACGACGCGCACCGCACCGACCTGCTGCCGCCGGCCGAGCGCGGCTGGGGCACCGCGTCCGCGCAGGGCGGCTATCGCGCCGCGATGCTGGTGTCCGGCGCGCTGTCGCTGATCCTCGCCGACCACATGGGCTGGGCCTGGGTGTACCGGCTGATGGGCGCGCTGATGCTGGCGGCGATGGCGGTCACCGCTACTTCGCCGGAGGCGCCCGACGAGCGCCCCGCGCGCAATTTCGCCGAGGCGGTGATCGAGCCGTTCGCCGATTTCTTCCACCGCTACGGCATGCTGGCGCTGGCGTGGCTGGCGCTGATGGTGCTGTACAAGCTGTCCGACGCGTTCGCGCTGTCGCTGTCCACCACCTTCCTGCTGCGCGTGCCGCAGTTCACGCTGACCCAGCTCGGCGCGATCAACAAGACCTTCGGCCTCGCCGCCGGCCTGCTGGGCGCGCTGGCCGGCGGCTGGGTGGTGACGCGGATGCGGTTGTTCCCGGCGCTGCTGCTGCTGGGCGTGCTGCAGGCGCTGGTGAACCTGGGCTACATCTGGCTGGTGCACAGCGGCCCCGACGTGCTCGCGCTGGCGGCCGTGGTGGGCGCGGAGAATTTCTTCAGCGGCCTGGGCAGCACCGCCTTCGTGGTGCTGGTGACGGCGTTGTGCAACGTGCGCTATTCGGCCACCCAGTACGCGCTGCTGTCCTCGCTGGCGGCGGTGGGCCGGGTGTTCCTCGGGCCGCTGGCGGCGTGGCTGGTGCCAAAGGTGGGCTGGTCGGATTTCTTCGTGATCACCGTGTTGTCGGCGCTGCCCGGGCTGCTGCTGATCTTCGCGCTGCGTCGCGCGATCGACCGCGCCGAGCTGGCGCGCCCGCACTGAGAGCCCGTTCACGCTGCGGCTGCGGCGCAGGCCACGAATCGGCAGAACGGGACTTGTACGGCGTTCCGGTGCCGGCGATGATCGCGCCACAGGGGGTACGCCGCGCAAGGAGCGACGAATGCCCGACTTCACGATACGCAATGTCGATCATCTGCTGGCCGAGCGCATCCAGGCGTTCGCGAAGCACCAGCAGTGGACGGTGAACGAGGTGTTGCTGCATGCGCTGCGGCGCGGCTTGGGCGCGGCCGAACTGGGCGCGCAGGCCGAGACGCAGGTCGATGCCGGCGAGTTCGCCGCCCAGACCGGGGCGTGGAACGCGGCCGAACAGGCGGTGTTCCGCGAGACGGCGCTGGCGCTGTCGGTCGCACGCAGCGACCAGCTGGCGCCGACCGCGGGCGAGATGCGTCTGTTCGAGTGAACCGGTTCAGCGCGGCGCGGGATGGATCGCACCGAGCTGGCGCAGTCCGCGCGCGCCGGTGACCGCGGGCAGGTTGCCGGGCAGGCCGAGCAGGCGCTGCCGGGCCAGCCACGCGAACGCGGTGGCCTCGAGGAAATCCGGATCGACGCCGAACGCCGCCGTGCTTGCCAACGGGCGTGGCGCCAGCAGTTCGGCGAGCCGGCGCATCAACGCGGCGTTGTGCACGCCGCCGCCGCAGGCCAGCACGTCTTCCGCTGCCGGCGCATGGCGTTCGATCGCTTCGGTCACGCTGCGCGCCGTGAATTCCAGCAACGTGGCCTGCACGTCGGCCGGTGCCAGCAAATCCATTCGCGGATGCGCGGCCAGCCAGTCGAGGTGGAAGTGCTCGCGGCCGGTGCTCTTGGGTGGCGCCAAGGCGAAATAGGGATCGGCCAGCAGCGCATCGAGCAGTGCATGGTCGACCTTGCCGCTGGCCGCGAACATGCCGTCGCGGTCGAACGCCTCGCCCCGCTGGCGCAGGCACCACGCATCCATCAGGCCGTTGGCGGGGCCGGTGTCGAAGCCGACGACGCTGCCGTCGGTGCCCAGCGCGGTGATGTTGGCGATGCCGCCGAGGTTGAGCACCACGCGGGCGTGACCGGGACGCGCCAGCAGCATCGCGTGCACGGCCGGCAGCAGGGGGGCGCCCTGGCCGCCGGCGGCCATGTCGGCGCGGCGGAAGTCCGCCACCACGTCGATGCCGCAGCGTTCGGCGATCGTGGCGGGATCGCCCAGTTGCAGGGTGAACGGGTGCTCGCCCGTGGGGCGATGGCGCACGGTCTGGCCGTGCGAACCGATCGCACGCACGGCGGAGGCCGGCGTGCCGCTGTCGCGCAGCAGGGCCAGCGCAGCCTCGGCGAAGCCATGGCCCAGCGCCACGTCCAGCCGTCCGAATGCGTCGAGGTCCAGCGCGGATTCGCCTTGCGCCACGGTCAGGATGCGTTCGCGCAGCGCGCCCGGCCAGGGATGCGCGCGTGCGGCGAGCAGGCGCGGTCGTTCGTGCTCGAACGACACCAGGGCAGCGTCGATGGCGTCCGCGCTGGTGCCGGAAATCAGGCCGAGATACAGCGCGGGCGTTTCACTCACGCGGGAACGGGGCTCAGTTGTCGGTGCGCGGCGTGTTGTTGCGGGCCAGCTTGATGCGCTGGTCGATCTGTTCCAGCCGCGCGAGTTGCGGCTTCACCACGGTCGCCTTGAACTGCGCCATCTGGGCCGCCGGCAGCGGTTCGGGCCTGGGCAGGGTCACCGTCTGCGGATTGCGCTGCACGCCGTCCACGCGGAATTCGTAGTGCAGATGCGGGCCGGTGGCGAGGCCGGTCATGCCGACGTAGCCGATGATCTGGCCCTGCTTCACGCGCTGGCCCACGCGCTCGCTGCCGGCGAAGCGCGACATGTGGCCGTAGGCGGTGCTGATGTCCTTGTTGTGCTGGATCACCACGAAGTTGCCGTAGCCGCGTTCCCAGCCGCGGAACTTGATCACGCCGTCGCCGGCGGCGTGGATCGGCGTGCCCGACGGGGCGGCGTAGTCCACGCCCTTGTGCGCGCGCATGCGGCCGAGGATGGGGTGCATGCGGGCGGAGCTGAAGGTGGAGGAGATCCGGGTGAAGTCCACCGGGATGCGCAGGAACGCCTTCTGGATCGGGCGGCCGTCCTCGCTGAACCAGCCGTAGTCGCCGTCGGCCTTCCTGAAGCGGTAGGCGGTGTAGCGCTTGCCCTGGTTCACGAACTCCGCGGCCACGATGTCGCCTTCGCCGAAACGGGCGCCGTCGCGGTAGAGGTCGTCGTAGATCACGGTGAAACTGTCGCCTTCGCGCAGGTCCTGCACGAAGTCGATGTCGTACTTGAACAGGTCGGCCAGCTTGCCGACCATCGCGGCGCTGAGGCCGGCCTGGTCGCCGGCGGCGTACAGGCTGCTGCGGATCACGCCGTGCGCGACCTGTTCGCGCACGTCCATGTCGCGCGCCTGCAGGGTGAGCGTGGGCTGCGCGCCGTCGAGGCGCACGATCGCGCGGTTCGCCTGGTCCTGGTCGAAGCGGAAGCCGCGCAGGCTGCCGCCGGGACCGAGCAGGAAGTCGAACTCCTGGCCGGGACGGATGTTGTGCAGCGCGGACTTCGCGTTGCCGGCGGCATCCATCACCTTCTGCAGGTCGGTGAGGCTGAGCCCGCGGCCGCTGAAGATGTCCGACAGCGTCTGGCCGGGCTGCACCCGCACCACCTGCCAGTCGTCCACCGTGGATGCGGCCGGAACGATGGGCGCCAGCTTCGGCAGCGCCAGCGGCAGCAGCGTGTGCGCTTCGACCGTGGCCGCCGGCTTCATCGCGGTGGCCCACGCCGGCATGATGAAGCCGGAAAGCAGGGTCACCATCAGCGCGGTGCCGGCCAGCACCCAGCGCTCGCGATGCCAGCGCAACGGCGTGGTGGATTCCGAACGGTCGAACGACCAATGTGCACAACGCGCGTAGAAGCCCACATGCTGGCGCTGCGCCTTGCGGCAAATGGCCTGCTTGCGCGCGCGGCGCCCCCCCCGGTTTTCCTCACCCATACTGCGCCCAGCCTCGTCGTACAAAATAACAAACCCGCGTACCATAATCGTCATGTAACAAGTGCGTCAATGCCTTTCCCATCAAGGGTTTGCGTTGGGTTTTCGGTTAACGCACAATTAACGCAGAAACGTGATTGCCATCCCGTGATTGGCTGTCATGACAACTACCTGACCCCGAGGGATGCATGAACGAACCCGAGCAGGCGCTGGCCGCGATCGCGCGCGGCGCCGACGAAATCATCAAGCGCGAGGACCTGCTGGAACGGCTGAAGGGCGGCCGCCCGCTGCGCGTCAAGGCCGGCTTCGACCCCACCGCGCCGGACCTGCATCTCGGCCACACCGTGCTGCTGAACAAGATGCGCCAGTTCCAGGATCTGGGGCACCAGGTGATCTTCCTGATCGGCGACTTCACCGGCATGATCGGCGACCCCACCGGCAAGAACGTCACCCGCAAGCCGCTCACCCGCGAGGACGTGCTGAAGAACGCCGAGACCTACGCCGCGCAGGTCTACAAGGTGCTGGACCGCGAACGCACCGAGGTCCGCTTCAACTCCGAGTGGTTCGGCAAGATGAGCGCGGCGGAGATGATCAAGCTCGCCGGCCAGCACACCGTGGCGCGCATGCTGGAGCGCGACGATTTCGCCAAGCGCTACGCGGCGCAGCAGTCCATCGCGATCCACGAATTCCTCTATCCGCTGGTGCAGGGCTACGACTCGGTGGCGCTGCAGGCCGACGTCGAACTTGGCGGCACCGACCAGAAGTTCAACCTGCTGATGGGCCGCGGCCTGCAGGAGCACTTCGGGCAGAAGCCGCAGATCGTGCTCACCATGCCGCTGCTGGAAGGCCTGGACGGCGTCAACAAGATGTCCAAGTCGCTGGGCAACTACATCGGCATCGACGAGCCGGCGATCGACATCGTCACCAAGACCATGAAGATCGACGACGCGTTGATGTGGCGCTGGTTCGAACTGCTCAGCTTCGACGTGTCGATGGACGAACTCGCGCGCATGAAGCGCGAGATCGAAAGCGGCGCGCTGAACCCGCGCGACGCCAAGCTGCGCCTGGCGCGCGAGCTGGCGACGCGGTTCCACGATGCCGCCGCCGCCGAGCAGGCCATCGCCGGCTGGCACGCGGTGGTGCGCGGCGAGGGCGACACCTCGCTGCTGCCGCTCAGCGAGATCGCGGCGCCCGTCGAGGGTTTCCGCCTGCCCGCGCTGCTCACCGCGGCCGGACTCACCGCCAGCAACTCCGAGGCGAACCGCAAGCTCAAGGAACGCGCGGTGCGCATCGACGCGGAAGTCGTGGAGGACACGCAGCGCGTGTTCGGCGCGGGCTTCGAAGGCGTGCTGCAGGTGGGTAAGCGCAACTTCGCCCGGGTGAAGTTGACCGCCGGCTGAGCAACGCACGCGATCTTCGGGAAATGTTTCGCGCCAGATCAGCGGCTTGCGCGAAAGAGTGAAAATTCTTCGAAGAAAATACTTGCCAAGGTGGGGGTGCCTCCCTAGTATTCGCCGCCCCGCCGCTGCATCGGCAGCACGGGACGCCAACCCGCCGAAACAAATCTTCGCGCGCTGTTGACGGACCGAGAAAACGATGTAGAATGGGCGGCTCACCGGGACGAAATGTCCCACAGCGGAAAAGCTCCGCGGTGACGAGATCTTTGACAGTGTGCACAGGTGAATTGTGTGGACGCCTTG
>Ga0209963_1000563_pt1 | contig 47090 bp, 46 predicted proteins | sample ThiBio_1000_biof_2_FD_183957 | JGI IMG/M metagenome (GOLD analysis project Ga0209963, IMG submission 183957) | Wastewater bioreactor microbial communities from Cape Town, South Africa - Thiocy_cont_1000_biof (SPAdes) | ecosystem: Engineered > Bioreactor > Thiocyanate-remediating >...
GGCGCCTCGCACAAAAAAATGGATTGGCCTTGGAAAAGTTGAAGAATTATCGACCCTCCGAAAAAGAGCCTTTCATGAACGAGCGCCAGCGCGAATATTTTCGCAACAAGCTGCTGGCCTGGAAGGATGAGATTATCAAGGAGTCCAAGATCACGTTGCAGACGCTCCAGGAGGAGAACGTCAATCATCCCGATCTTGCCGACCGTGCCTCGTCCGAAACCGATCGCGCCATCGAACTGCGCTCGCGCGACCGTCAGCGCAAGCTGATTTCCAAGATCGACGCGGCGTTGCAGCGCATCGAAGATAACACCTACGGTTATTGCGAGGAGACCGGCGAACCGATTTCGCTGAAGCGCCTCGAGGCGCGGCCGATCGCGACGCTCTCGGTCGAGGCGCAGGAGCGCCACGAGAAGCGCGAAAAAGTCTATCGCGACGAATAGCGCGCAAAGACCGAGCGAACAAATTTATGACAATGGCCGGATTTCTATCCGGCCATTGTCATATCGTGCTCTCGAGAGCGGCAGGTGGGGCCGTCGCTACGCATACACAAAACGACGGCCCCGTGCCGCGTAATTGAAATCGTGGCCGGCCCTCTTGGAAGATGTTCCGGCCAACTCTACGCGACGCCACGACGATAACCGCTTGCCGCGCCACGACAACTTAACTCGCATTTTAACCTAACCGTTAAAGGTTACCGCCGGCATCCGGAGTCGACCGGAGGGGCGAGCCAACATATGCGAAGGACTGGATGCTGGCTCGAATCCGTCGCGATTTCTTTGCTGACGCTCCGCGTCGGGAATTCGGCTTTGTGCTGGCCAGACTTCCGGCGCCGCTGCCGTCTTGCGACCGAGCGCGAGGTGCCTCACGCGCCCGGCGACGGCGTTTCGATCCGGCGCGACCAGTCCTCGGTTCTTCCCGAAGCCAATCGCGCCTCGACCAGCCGGAGCCAGTTATCCGGTAACCCCGGAATGGCCGCGAGTTCGGTCAGCGCGGCACGATCCATGCGGTCGTGATAGAGGAGGCGGGAAACGCGCGCGAGGGACCAATCGGGGTTGGGCCTTGCGATTAACGTGCCACGATCGCCTGCCGTGACGATGCCGGGCTCGATGATCCGGAAGTACCAGCCGGAGCGCCCGCTGTCCTGTACCCGGCGCGCCATGTCCGGGACATCAAAGCGCAAGTTGAGTTTCCAGCACGGCTGGCGTCCCTGACTGACTTCAAGCAGCGCGGTGCCGACGCTCCAGCGGTCGCCGAGGCAGACATCGGCCTCGGTCGCGCCGTCGAGCACCAGGTTTTCTCCGAACGCGCCGGGACAAAAACGCGATGCATGTTCTGGCAGCTCTTGCCTCCACGTCGGCAGATGCGAGATCGCATAGGCGTGGACGGCCTTGTGCGGTCCACCGTGATGCTTGGTGTCGGCCTGCGCGTCGCCGTCGAAACCGAGAGAGCCGACCGCAAGGGGACCTTCGACCGGTTGCTTGTCGATCGCACTCCGCGCGCCCGCCGTGCCAAGCGGCGCGACGGAGCCGACGCGAACTTCAAGGACCTCGAATGCGGACATGAGGGATGCCGTCAGGATGATTGCGATCCTAAGCCATATCGCGCCGGACGAGAACGATCACCTTGCGGCAAGCTGGTTATCGAATCGAGGAGAGCAGTTTCGCCGCGACTTGTCGGTGCCCCTCGACGGTCAAGTGTATTCGATCGAATTGCGTCATCCCGGCCCGTATAGCCTGCCAGACATAGTTATCCGCGTGCACGACCTTGATATGGCGTGAACGCAACCGGCTTTCGATCTGCGCGATATTAGCCTGGTGTTGCGCCCGAGAGAGGCCGCGGCGCCTGTCGTTGCCGCCATACTGGACGATGACGACGCGCGTGCCTTGCGGGACCGCGCTGGAGAGCCGCCCCAGCATTCCTTCGGTGGTATCGCCGGAGATGCCCGCATTGGAAACGCGCATGTTGACGCCCTTGGTCCTGAGCATGGCCTGAAGCTGGGCCGGATAGGCGGCCGATTCGCCGACGCCCTTGCCCTCTGTATTGCTGGCGCCGAGCGCAACGACCTGAGCCGATGCCATGCCGCTGGTCATGGCCAGCATGGCGAAACCGCCCAATCCAATCAGTGCTGACTTGATTGAATTCATCCCCCGTTCCTCCCGATCGCCTCAGCACGATGCTATCCATTCTTTCGCAAAAGAACCACACCTGGCTGGATAACGTTTGCGCGAAGGATGCGACAAGTCGCGTTGTTACTTCGCTTTGACAGTCGGATTTCGCGATCATACGAAAGCGGCCTTCGCAGGGGAGCTACGAAGGCCGCGTCGTACGCTGCGCCGCGCCTAGGTTCGCGACGTCGCGTGGGAGCTTGAGGGATCGGGTCAGAACGGCAGCAGCACGTCGAGCACCTGCTGGCCGTAGCGCGGCTGCTGCACGTCGGTGATCTGGCCGCGGCCGCCGTAAGCGATGCGGGCCTGCGCGATCTTGCTGGAGTCGATGGTGTTGTCGCTCTGGATATCTTCCGGGCGGACGATGCCGGCGACCACGAGTTCGCGCACCTCGAAGTTGACGCGAATTTCCTGCTTGCCCTCGACCACGAGATTGCCGTTCGGCAACAGTTGCGTCACGACGGCGGCGACGCTGGTCTGCAGATTCTCCTGACGCTGCACCGAGCCCTTGCCGTCGCTCGACGAGGTGGAGTCGGCGGTCAGCACGCGGCCCGGCAGCACCGATGCGGCCTTGCCGGTCAGGAGCTTGCTGCCGAGGAAATCCGAGACGCCGGTGTCTTCCTTGTTGGTGCGGCTGCGCTGGGATTCATTGGCGATGTTGGCCTTGTCGGTGAAGTTAACCGTCACGGTGAGGATGTCGCCGACCTGATGCGCGCGTTGATCCTTGAAGAAGGCGCGCGAGCCGTTGCGCCAGAGCGAGTTGGCCGCGTAAGAAGCGGGCTCCGGCTTCGGCATCGGCATCTGCACCGGCTTGTAGCCCGGCTGCGCCGTTGGATTCTCGATCGCGGTCAGTGCCGGCTTCTCGCCGATTGCCGACAGACGGTCGATCGAGGAACACCCGCTGGCGAGGGTTGCGGTCGCCAGCAACGCGGCGGTGAGGATGGCGCGATTATGAGACTTGAACATCAACGTGACTCGGCTTTACGAGGATCGGACAGCGCCGTGTTGGCGGCGACCGCGACGGGCGCGGGGAGGCTTGCGGTGGCGATCGGTTGCGGTGCGCTGACGAGCACCTGATTGCGGCCGGAGACGGTGCCGGAGAAGGTGCGCTTGGATTGCAGGTTCATGACATTGACGACATCGCCTTCGGTGCCGTTCTCCAGCGCCTTGCCGCGAATGGTCAGCGTGATGCCGGCGGCCTGATAGACGATGGTCACCGCCTGATCGCGCTGCACGAGATCGGGCTTGGCGAGATCCGATTGGCGCAGCGCCTGGCCGACCCGCAACTGCCGGCGCGCCTGCATCCCGACGACTTGCGTGCTGAGCGCCACGTCGCGGCCGACTTCGATGCGCGGCCGCCGCTCCACGGCGACGTCCGAGGCCTTGATGATTTCGTTGCGGTCGACGGCGCGCATCAGCACCACGGCCTCGACGGTATCGACCGCCGCGCCGGTGAAACGCAGACGTGCGGGCGCCGCGCCGGTGGAATTGGCGACCTCGAAGGCGACATCGAAGCGGCCGTTGCGCGGCTCGAAATGCACCGAGACGGGACGCAGCGCGCCGGTGTTGGCGGCATCGAGCTGCAATGTGTGCAGGCCGCGATCGAAGGTCAGCTCGATGTCGTCGGCGGCGCCGAGGCCGTTGCGATGCTCCAGCGCGGCCGCGACGTTCTGTTCGATCTCTTTTGCCTCGACTGTGCGGGCGAGCCGTGTGACCGAGACTTCGCGCAGGTCCCTGGTATCGACGCCGATCACCTGATGCGCGCGCAGGGCGGCGAGCACCTGCGCCGTCGGCAGCGATCCGGTGGTGCCGAGGTCCGGCGCGCGATAAATCGCGATGGCGGCGGCGTCGCCGGCGTTGTCGATCATGTCGCCGATCCGCACGATGTCCGACGTCACCGTGACGTTGGCGCGCAGCACTGGCGCGGCGGGCGCGCTGCCGGCGGACTGCGCGAATGCGGCGAGCGGGGACGCGGCGAGCAGCGCGAGCGAGATGAGCAGGGGACGGATCATATCACCAACTCCCTCAGCGGAACATGTTCGAAGTTGATTGCAGCATCTGGTCGGCGGCGCTGATGACCTTGGCGTTCATCTCGTAGGCGCGCTGCGCTGCGATCAGGTCGGAGATTTCCGACACCACTTCGACGTTGGCCTGTTCGAGATTGCGCTGCTGCATGTCGCCGTAGCCGTCGAGCGTTCCGATGCCGTCCTGCGGCGGACCCGAAGCGGGCGTTTCGGTGAACAGGTTGTCGCCGATCGGCTGCAAGCCGGCCTTGTTCATGAAGCGGGTGAGACCGATCTGGCCGAGAATGGTCGGCGTGGTCGAGCCCGGCACCGTGACCGACACCTGTCCCTGGGTGTTGATGGTGATGCCGGAGGAGTTCTGGGGGATGGTGATGGTCGGCTGCAGCAGGTTGCCCTGCGCGTTGACGATGCGGCCCTGCTGGTCGGTGGTGAACGAACCGTCGCGGGTATAGGCGAAGGTGCCGTCCGGCATCTGGATCTTGAAGAAGCCTTCGCCGCGCACCGCGATGTCGAGGTCGTTGCCGGTGGGCGACAGCGTGCCCTGGCCCATCAGGCGCGGCGTGCCGACGGTCTTGACGCCGCCGCCGATATCGATGCCGACCGGCAGGATGGTGCCCTGGTCCGAGGCTTGCGCGCCGATGCGGCGGACGTGGTCGTAGATCAGATCCTGAAACGCCGCGCGCTGCTTCTTGTAGCCGGTGGTGCGCATGTTGGCGATGTTGTTGGAGATCACCTGGACGTTGAGCTCCTGGGCGGCCATGCCGGTCGCTGCGGTATAGAGAGCGCGCATCGGTCAGTTTCCTTCTGGCTCAGGCCGGAACGTCGGCGAGTTTTTCGATCGCCGTGCGGCGCAGATCGCTCTGCTGTTGCAACAGCGCGGAGATTTGCGTGTAGGCGCGGGTCACCGAGATCATGCGGCTCATCTCGACGACGGCGTTGACGTTGGACTTCTCGATGAAGCCCTGCTGCACCCGCGCGGCGGTATCGACCTGCGGCGCCATGCCGTTGGCCGAATAGAGGTTGGCGCCTTCCTTCAGGAGCTTCTGCGGGTCGGCGAACTTCACCAGCCGCAGCTTGCCGCGCACCGAGTCGATGCGGGTATTGGAGCCTTCCAGCACGGTGATGGTGCCGTCGGCGGAGATCGTCACGTCGTGATCGGTCTGCTGCATCTGGATCGGGCCGTTGGCGCCGATCACCGGGTAGCCGCCGGAGTTCACCAACTGGCCGGTGGAATTGACGCGCAGGCCGCCGTCGCGGGTGTAGCGCTCGCCGCCGGGGGTCTGCACCACGAGAAAGGCATTGCCGTCGATGGCGACGTCGAGGGGATTCTTGGTTTCCTGGGTCGGGCCCTGCGCGAAGTCGTGGAAGGTCGCGCGGTCCTGCACGTAGCTGAGACGGCGGTCGCGACCAATGAAGTTGTCCTGATGCGCCACCGGCATCAGGTATTCCTCGAACAGCGACTGGTCGGCCTTGAAGCCGTTGGTGTTGACGTTGGCCACGTTGTTGGCCACGACGTCAATCTGCCGCTCGAGCGCGACCTGCCGCGATAATCCGATGAGGAGGGTATTCTCCATCGGCCTGATCTCCCCTGATAGACGATCGGGGATGGCCTCTCCCAAAGCTGGCCCCGATCCTTAAGCCGCGGGCTCTCCCAAACCGACGGCTCGGGTTCGTCTTAGCGAAAGCCGTGCCAGCTTCGGAATTGTAGCGAATTCAATGGTTTGATGCTGCGGAGGGGACGCGGTGAGGGCGGCAATAACCGCTTGTTGACCATATTGGCCCGGCAAAAATTTCCCAGTTGAAGGGCAAAAGAAAGATTCCGTTAACCATTGCGGCCCTAGCGTCCGAAATGAGGCAGGGCGCGTGTGCGCCGGGGGCATTTGTATCGCGTAGGATGGCTGCTCGGCCGCATTGAGCGCCCCGATTTTGCGGGCGGGCGATGGCAGATAATGACCAGGCGGAAGACGGCGCGGCGACGGAGGGGGCAGAAGCCGCTCCGGCTCCGAAGAGCAAGCGCAAGCTTGTCATCATCGCGGCCGCCGTGTTGCTACTGATCGGCGGTGGCGCCGGCGGCTGGTTCTTTTTCTTCAATCATCACGGCGAGGAAAAGCACGCGGAGGAGAAGGCACCGAAACCGCCGGTCTTCCTCGACGTGCCGGATATTCTCGTCAATCTCGCCGGTTTGCCGGGCGAGCGGGTGCAATATCTGAAGCTCAAGGTGGTCCTCGAGGTGAAGGACGAGCCGCTGGTCGAGAAGATCAAGCCGACCATGCCGCGCCTGATGGACATCTTCCAGACCTACCTGCGCGAGTTGCGCGCCACCGATCTTGCCGGTTCCGCCGGTCTGTTCCGCCTCAAGGAAGAACTCACCAGGCGCGTCAACGCCGTGATCTCGCCTGGGCAGGTCAACGCCGTACTGTTCAAGGAAGTCGTGGTGCAATGAGCGGACGGGTTCAGAACCATGGCGGGTAACGACCAACTCGATCAGGACGCCATTGCCGCGCAGTGGGAAGCCTCGCTGGATTCCGAGGATCCGGAAGCGGCAGCCAAGGCGGCGGCCGACAACGAAATCACCGGCGTCATGGCGGAGCAATGGGCCGCCATGGTCGAGGATGGCGGTCGCGATGCGGCCGTCAGCGGCAAGAACGGCAACGAGCGCGTGCTGTCGCAGGAGGAGATCGACAATCTGCTCGGCTTCTCCGTCGGTGAAATCAACATCGACGACAATTCCGGCATTCGCGCCATCATCGATTCTGCGATGGTGTCCTACGAGCGTCTGCCGATGCTCGAGATCATTTTCGACCGTCTGGTGCGGTTGATGACGACGAGCCTGCGCAACTTCACCTCCGACAACGTCGAAGTCTCGCTCGACCGCATCACCTCGGTGCGGTTCGGCGACTATATGAATTCGATTCCGTTGCCGGCGGTGCTCTCGGTGTTCAAGGCGGAGGAGTGGGAAAACTTCGGCCTCGCCACCATCGACGCCAGCCTGATCTACTCGATGATCGACGTACTGCTCGGCGGCCGTCGCGGGCAGGCCTCGCTGCGGGTGGAGGGGCGACCCTACACCACCATCGAAACCAATCTGGTCAAGCGCCTGATCGAAGTGGTGCTGGCCGACGCCGAACAGGCGTTCCGACCGCTGTCGCCGGTGACGTTCACCATCGATCGCCTTGAAACCAATCCGCGCTTCGCCGCCATCAGCCGTCCCGCCAACGCCGCGATCCTGGTGCGGCTGCGCGTCGACATGGAAGATCGCGGCGGCAACATCGAACTGCTGCTGCCCTATGCGACCATCGAACCGATCCGCAACGTGCTGTTGCAGATGTTCATGGGTGAAAAGTTCGGCCGCGATCCGATCTGGGAAGGACATCTCGCCACCGAGATCGCGCAGGCGCAGATCGCCGTCGATGCGGTGCTTTACGAGGCCGATCTGCCGCTCAAGCAACTGATGAAGTTGCAGGTCGGCGATACGCTGCCGCTCGACATGCGCGCCGATGCGCTGGTTGCGGTGCGTTGCGGCAACGTCACCCTGACGGAGGGGCGGATGGGCCGGGTCGGCGATCGGGTCGCTATTCGGGTCACCAAGAACCTGCGCAAACCCAATACGACCCTCGCCATGTTCGAGAAGGCCGACGAGCAAACCAAGTTGATGGAGGCACCGTGAATCATTCATTCGGATTTGTGATCGAGGCGCTGGTGGCGGTGCTGCTTGTGGTCACGATCGGCTACTGCATGTTGCTCAACAAGCGCCTCCTGCGGCTAAAGGCCGACGAGCAATCGCTGAAGGCAACCATCGGTGAGCTGATCACCGCGACCGAAATCGCCGAGCGCGCGATCGGCGGGCTCAAGCACACGGTGCGCGACGTCAATGAAAACCTCGGCGACCAGATCGCCGCGGCGACGGATCTGTCGGAGCGCCTGATGCGGCAACTGGCGGAAGGCGATGCAGTGCTCGGCCGGCTGTCGCGGATTGCGGTGGCGGCACGTTCGCCGTCGGCGCCGGCGGCGCCGGTTGCCGCGCCGGTGCAGCAGACGCCGGAAGCGCCGCGCGTGTCGGCGGCGAAGGCGGCGATGGCGGCCACGCAGGCGTTCGCTGAACGCAGACGGGCGAACGGCATCGCCGCATGAGCGTGCTTCGCGACATCAGGGTGCTGCCGGTGGTGCTGGTAGCGGTGCTGGGGCTGGCGGTGTTGAAATTCGCCGGCCTCGCCATCGACGGCGGTTACGTGTTCGACTACCAGCCGCAATCGACCCAGAAGTCGTGGGCTCAGGAGAATTTCAACTTCCCGTCCGGCAGCCGCAAGACATCGGACGCCAGCGACTTTGCCGGCGGTGACATCACCGGCTCGGTCAGCGCCAAGCCGAAGGAGGCAGCGAAGCCGGAAGCGCCGGCGGCCAAGCCGCCCGAAACCGCGCCAGCGGGCAGCATCGTCGTTCCCGATCAGCCGAAAGTGGTCTCTGAATCCGAGCGCGCCATCCTTGAGCGATTGCAGAGCCGCCGCCAGGAACTCGATGCGCGGGCGCGCGAAATAGACATTCGCGAGAATCTGCTGAAGGCGGCGGAGACCCGCATCGCCGATCGCGTCAAGGAGTTGAAGGAAACCGAGGCGCGCATCGTCACCAAGACCCACGAGAAGAACGAGGCCGAGGCAGCACGCTTCAAGGGACTGGTGACGACCTACGAGGCGATGAAGCCGAAGGACGCGGCGAAGGTGTTCGACCGGCTTGAGATGTCGGTGCTTTACGAGATTGCCTCGCAGATCGCGCCACGCAAGATGTCCGATATTCTCGGACAGATGACGCCGGAAGCCGCCGAGCGCCTCACCGTCGAACTGGCGCGCCGCGCGGGCGGCGAGAAGACCGCATCCGCGACCGAACTGCCGAAGATCGAAGGCAAGCCGACCGTCGCGGATCGCTGAGAAAAGGGGCGCGCCGCGTAACGGGGAGACATTCATGATTCTTCAGATCGTTACCCATCCGGTCACCCAGCGGATGACGCGCGAGGAATATCTTGCCGACGCGCGGCCGACGCTGGCGATGTGGAAGGCGGAGCCCGACCTCATCAGCAAATTCTATTGCGAGAATCCCGACGGCGCGCTGGTGGGCGTTTATCTCTGGAAATCGCGCGCGCGGGCCGAAGCGACGCACGACGCGGCCTGGGCCGAGAATGTGTTTCGCAAGCGCGGCGTGCGGCCGATCATCGAATACAAGGAGGTCCGCATGATCCTCGACAACGACAAGGGCACGGTGACCGAGTTCTGATGTGGCTCGAACCCGCATGTTGACGTTAACAAATCCTTATTGGGGCCAACCTAGACTGAACGGGAGCGCCCGGGGCGAATGCTGAATCCGCTCCACTGAAACTGGATCCGAAGACGCTTGAGATGACGCGCATCGCTGCCCGGCATTCTTGGTTGCTCGCTCGCCGATTCCGGGCCGCGGCCGCATGTCTTGCGATCGTCTCCGGCGTCGCTTTGACCACGCTGCCGGCCCGTGCCGATCCGGTGCACGGCGAGGCGACGCTCGCGACCGAGAACGGATACGCGCGGCTGATCGTCAAGCTCGACGAGGACGTCGATTCCGAGGTTTCCGTTGCGGGCTCGATCCTGATCATTCGCTTCAGGCGCGCGGTGGACGTGCCGGTCGATCAGATCTCGGATGCGGTGCCGGACTATGTCGGCTCGGCACGCCGCGATCCCGATGGCTCCGCCATCCGGCTCGCGCTGTCGCGCAAGGTCAAGATCAATTCGATGGTGGCCGGCGAGCGCCTGTTCGTCGATCTTCTGCCGGACAGTTGGAAAGGAATGCCGCCGGGGTTGCCGCAGGAGGTGGTGCGCGAATTGTCGGACCGTGCCCGCGCCGCCGAGCGCGCGCTGCGGCAGCAGCAGGCGGCGAATGCGCCGAAACCGTTGCCGCCGGTGCGTGTGCGCGCGTCGGTGCAGCCGACCTTCGTGCGTTACGTGTTCGAACTGCCGGAGAATGTCGGCGTGTCGTCGTCGCTCGGCGCGAACAAGTTCTCGGTGGTGTTCGACAAGCCGTTCAAATTCGATCTCGCGGACGCGACGCTGGCAGCGCCGGCCAATGTCGGCGGCATCGCGCAGCATACTGAAGGAAAAAGCGCCATCGTCGATTTCGCGCTGATCGGCGATGTCGATGTCAAAGCCTTCCGCGAGGACAAGAGTTACGTCGTCGATGTCGGCGTGCAGCCGGCTCTGCCTGCGATTCCGTCGAAGGCATCGCAGGCGGCGCCGCCGCACGCGCATGACGCGCCGAAAATCGCGGCCGCCGAGCCGGTGAAGGCGAGCGAGGCCCATCCGCGAACCGACGTGGCGACAAAGCCAGCCGTGGAAGATGCAAAGCCCGCCGAGATGAAACCGGCTGAGCCGAAACCAACTGAGCCCAAAACAGGCGAGCAGAAGTCCAGCGAGCCGAAGCCCGCCGCGCCGCCGGTGAAGGCCGCGGTTGCCGCATCGCCCGCGCAGATCGAAGCGCCGACGCCGCCCGCCGCCAGCCCGGCGACATCCGCCGACAACGCGGCGGTGCAGGTTCAGCGCAACAGCGACGGCGTGCGCCTGAACTTTGCGTTCGACGCCGCGACGCCGGCCGCGCTGTTTCGCCGGGCCGATGCGGTGTGGTTGCTGTTCGATTCCGCGCAGGCCGTCGATCTCGATGCGATTCGCCGCGATGCCAAGTCGGTGGTCGGCGAAGTCAGCCGCGTCGCGTTGCCGAACGGGCAGGCGATCCGGATGCGCCTGATCCGACCGCAACTTGCCGCGCTCGCCGACACAGATGGCGTGACGCCGTCGACGGGCGGCCGGCGCTGGACGCTGACCTTCGCCGATACGCTGAAGACATCGTCGGAGCCGCTGGAGGCCCGGCGCAACGTCGCCGATCCGCGCCGTGCCACCATCACGATTCCGCTGGCTGGCGCCGGCAAGTTGCATCGGCTGACCGACCCCGATGCCGGCGACACCTTGCTGGTGGTAACGGCGCGCCCGCCGGCGCGCGGCTTTATCAAGCGGCAGGACATGGTCGAACTCTCCGTGCTGGAGTCGGTGCAGGGCGTTGTGGTGCGGCCGAAGTCCGACGATGTGGTCGCAACCGTATCGCCCGACAGCGTGACCCTGACCAGGCCCGGCGGGCTCACCTTGTCGTCGGCGCGGATGCAGCCGGAGCGCGGCACCGCCTCGGTGCGGCCGTTGTTCGACGATGCCGTGTGGCGCGACGATCGTGCGGCCGCGTTTCTCGACCGACGCAACGCACTGATCGATGCGGCCGGCGTCGCCGCCGATGGCGCGGACAAAATCGCGGCGCGGCTGGCGCTGGCGCGCTTCTACATGGCATGGGGCATGTACCCCGAAGCCAAGGGCGTGCTCGACGTTTCGTTGAGCGAGGCCAAGCCAGGCACCGAGGATACGCTCACACTGACGATGCACGCGCTGGCCAGCAGCCTGATCGGGCGGCCGGAGCAGACGCTGAAGGATCTCGCGAGCCCGGCGATCGGCAGCAGCACCAATGCCCAGTTGTGGAAAGCGCTCGCCTATGGGCGTCAGCAGAAGTGGGCGGCGTCGCGCGAGGCTTTCAAGAACGCGGAACTGGCCATCGGCACGCTGCCGCTGGAATTGCAGCGCGTCATCCTGCTCGCCGCGATGCGGGCATCGGTTGAGGTCAAGGACTATGCCGGCGCGTCGGCGCGCAGCGACGACCTCGATGCGGTCGGCGTCGGCCCCGACATCGCACCCGAGGTCGCGGTGCTGCGCGGGCGTCTCGCGGAAGGGCTCGGGCAGGAGAAAGCGGCGCTGCGCGACTACAAAGCTGCGGTGTCGTCGCGGGATCGACCCGCCGCCGCTGAAGGCAAGCTGCTGGATGTTGAGTTGCGGCAAAGGCGCGACGAAATCTCGCCGGAGGAGACGCTGAACGAACTCGAAACGCTATCGGTTCTATGGCGCGGCGACGACATCGAGGTCCGGACGTTGCAGCAGCTTGCACACCTCTATGCCGAGGCGGGCCGCTATGCCGAGTCGCTCGCGGCCAGCAAGACCGCGACACGCCTGCAACCCAATTCCGAAGCCGCGCGGCGCGCGCAGGACGAGGCCTCCGCACTGTTTACGCAGCTTTATCTCAGCCCGAAGGGCGACAGCATGTCGCCCATCGATGCGCTGGCGACGTTTTACGACTATCGCGAACTGACGCCGATCGGCCGACGCGGCGACGAGATGATCCGCAGATTGGCCGATCGCCTCATCGGCGTCGACCTGCTCGGGCAGGCAGCGGAGCTGTTGCAGTACCAGATCGATCATCGGCTCGAGGGTGCGGCCCGCGCACAGGTGGCTGCGCGCCTCGCCATGGTCTACCTGATGAATCGCAAGCCGGACCGTGCCATCACCGCGCTGCGCGGCACGCGCATCGCCGACCTTGCCGGCGAACTGCGGCAGCAGCGCCTGTTGCTGGAAGCGCGGGCGCAGAGCGATATCGGCCGTCGCGATCTGGCGCTGGAGATCATCGCCGGAATGACGGGCCCCGAGGCGATCCGGCTGCGGTCGGACATCTACTGGGCGGCGCGGCGCTGGCGCGAGTCGGCCGAGCAGATCGAACTCTACTACGGCGACCGCTGGCGCAATTTTAAACCGCTCGACGCGGTGGAGAAGGGCGACATCATTCGCGCCACCATCGGCTACGCGCTCGCTGACGATGCGCTGGGGCTCGCGCGCTTTCGCGAGAAATACGCGCCGCTGATGGCGGGCGAGGCGGATCGCGCGGCGTTCGACATGGCGAGCAAGCCGGCCTCCGCGAACAACGCCGATCTGGTCAAGCTCGCCAGGATGGCCGGCAGCGTCGATACGCTCGACGGCTTCCTGCGCGAGATGCAGGCGCGTTTCCCCGACGCGATCGCCAGGGCCGCGTTGCCGCCCGCCGGGCCTGCCGTTGACGCGACCCCGACCGGCAGCCTGCCGGCGATCGTCGGCAGCAAGCGGGCCGACGCCGTCAACTGAGAGCTATCCGCCGCCGTAGCTCTGCACCAATGAGCCGGCGACCAGCGACCAGCCGTCCACCAGCACGAAGAAGATCAGCTTGAACGGCAGCGACACTACCACGGGCGGCAGCATCATCATGCCCATCGACATCAGCACCGATGCCACCACCAGATCGATGATCAGGAACGGCAGGAACAGCAGGAAGCCGATCTCGAACGCGCGCTTGAGTTCAGAGATCATGAAGGCCGGGATCAGGATGCGCAGCGACAGGTCGTCCGGCGTTGCGGGCGTGGCTTCGCCGGAAAGGTCCATGAACAGCTTGAGGTCTTTCTCACGCACGTTCTTCTGCATGAAGCCGCGCAGCGGCACCGAGGCGCGCTGCATCGCTTCCTCGACCGTGATCTGATTTGCGACCAGCGGCTTGATGCCGTCGTCGTAGGATTTTTGCAGCACCGGTCCCATCACGAAGGCGGTGAGAAACATCGCCAGCGCAATGATCACCGAGTTCGGCGGCGCGGTGGCGGTGCCGAGCGCGGTGCGCAGCAGCGAGAGCACGACGACGATACGCGTGAACGACGTCATCATGATCAGGATCGACGGTGCGACCGACAACACCGTGAGCAGTGCGATCAACTGGATCGCGCGCTCGGTCACGCCGCCGTTGCCGCCGCCGAGATTGATGCTGATGTCCTGCGCGAACGCCGGATCGACCAGCAATCCGGCGGCGAGAATGACAGCGAATAATAAAACTCTACGCGGGGTGATCGCCGATCTCACGAAGGCGTCTTCGGGCGCCCGAGCAGGGACGCCATTTCGTCTTCGAGATTCTCGAAGTCACCTTTGGGGCGCGTCGGCGGCGCGACTTCCGGCGCGGGCGTCGCCGAACCGCCGGAAGCGGGCTCGATGCTGACGCGCGGCGCGGGCCGGACCGCCGGAGCCTCGGCGGGCGTCGCCGGCGGCGCGGCCTGCGGTTCCGAAGCGGCCGGGCGGGCGTCACCGCTGGGGCGACGCAACGCCGCCTCGAGGCGCTTGGCCATCTCGGCGAGATTCTGATCGGCCGTGGCGAGATCCTGCGGCGGGGGCGGCGGGGTCGGGGCGAGCGCCGGCGTTGGCGCGGGCGGCTCGGGTGCGCGCAGCGGCGGCGCCTTGACGGCGGTGGGGGATTCGACCGGGCGCAGCGGCGGCCGCGGCATCACGGGCTCGTTGCGCGGTGCGCGCAAGTCCGGGCGGGGCTCGGGGCGGGTCACCGGATCCGACGAGATGGTTGCCAGCGGATCGTGGCGGCGCTCGGGGATCGGTGGAGGGGGCGGCGGCGCGGCGGGGCGGCGCAATTCGTCGGCGAAAGACGGCCGTGCCGGGCGCTCCGGCAGCGACGGCTCGACCGGCTCCGCGGGAGATGCGGTTTCCTCGTCCGGGTAGGGATTGAGGCGCCCAGAGGCCTCGCCACGCGGCGAGACCTGGTCGCGCGCCGGACCGGCACGGACGATATTCGGCTCCACGACGATGTCGCTGGGCCCGCCGATCATCAACAGGTGTTCGACATTGTCGCGACGCACCAGCACCAGGCGGCGACGGCCATCGACCGCGGCGGCATCGATCACAGCGAGGCGCGGCATCCGCCCTCGACCGGCGCTGCCGCCGAGCCGGTTGCCGGCGAACCGGCGCACCAGCCACGCCACGAGGCCGATCAGCACCAGGACGGCCACGAATGCGAAAAAGAATGTCAGCGGTGTCTGCATTGATCCATCCCCGGCGCAACCGGCGATTCCTGCCAGAATCGCCGCCTGCTGAAGCCCCACGATACAACAATTAGCCAACGGGGCGTGAGTCGGCCGCTACTGGTTAATGTCCCCGGGCAACATTTGCCCGCCCGCCTTCCTCATAGCCCAAGATATCGCCAACCAAAACGAGTTTCCGGGGCGTGCGTTCCCGGCCGGTCGGCCACCTGTGGCGGCCGTTTTCGTCTCCGGGCCGGGAAACGCCTGACAACTCTTGGTTAAAACTCGTTAGCGATTTCGGCGATGGCGTTAACCGGTCGTTAACCATGAGGCGGCAAATTCTGCCTACCTGCCGTCGCGGGGCGAGGACCAGACAATGGCCATCAACGATCTTCCGACGCTGTCCGCCTTGCGGGCCAAGATGGAGTGGCACCAGGAACGCCAGCGTGTGCTGGCGGAAAATATCGCCAATTCGGATACTCCGAACTTCCGGCCGCGCGATCTGGTGGCGCCGCAATTCGACAAGAATGGCGTGCCGCCGCCCGGCGCGCCGATGGGAACCCTGCCGATGATGCGCACCAGCACCGGCCACATGGCGGTTGCGGGCGGCGCGCCGAGTTTTCCGCAGGATCGCAAGGGCGGCTACGAGACCCGGCCCGCCGGCAACGCCGTCAATCTCGAGGACGAGATGCTCAAGGTCTCGCAGAACCAGATGGACTATGCCGCCGTCACCTCGCTCTACAGCCGCAGCCTCAACCTGTTGAAGACCGCGATCGGCAAGCGCTGACGCGGCCGTAACCTGCAAGGACCCACGCCATGGCAGACGGAGCAATGGATTTCATCCGCTCGATGAGCATCGCGACCTCCGGGTTGCGGGCGCAGGCCGGGCGAATGCGGGTGATCTCGGAGAATATCGCCAACGCCGATTCCACCGCGCAGACCGCGGGCGGCGATCCGTATCGTCGCAAGGTGCCGACGTTCTCCTCGACGCTCGACCGTTCACTCGACGCGCAGGTGGTGTCGCTCGGCCGCATCCGCCCCGACAACTCGAGCTTCCGCATCAAGCACGAGCCGGGCAATCCGGCGGCCGACGCCAACGGCAACGTGAAGTATCCCAACGTCAACACGGTGATCGAAATGACCGACATGCGCGACGCGCAGCGGTCCTACGAGGCCAACCTCAACATCATCAGCGCCACGCGACGGATGATCCAACGCACGCTCGATATCCTCAAAGCCTGAATTTTAAGGAGTCCTCGCCATGGCAACGCCGACCGCAGCCGCCAATGCCTATGCCAGCCTCGCCAAGATGATGTCGCAGGGCGGCGCCGGCGCCGCCAAGGGTGCGGAAGCCACCGGTCCGGCGTTCAGCACGCTGCTGAAGGATGCCATCGGCAGCGTGATGGATGCGGGGCGCAAGTCCGACGCGCAGACCGTGGCAATGGCCAATGGCAAGGCCAACGTCATGGACGTGGTGACGGCGGTGGCCGAAACCGACGTCGCCGTCTCGACGCTGGTGTCGGTGCGCGACCGGGTGATCCAGTCCTACGAAGACATCATGCGGATGCCGATCTGATCCTGGTTTGAACGCCATGGATTTTGAATCGTCGTTGCTCGCAATGACGGCAAGACAACGAATCAAGGAACGCACATGACCGGAGCTGAAACCCTCGACGTCGCGCGCGATGCGATCTGGACCATCGTGATCGTCTCTGCGCCGCTGCTGGTGGTCGGCCTCCTGGTCGGCGTTGCGATCTCGCTGGTGCAGGCACTGACGCAAATCCAGGAGCAGACGCTGGTGTTCGTGCCCAAGATCGTCGCCATGCTGGTAACGCTGGTGCTGGCGCTGCCGTTCATGGCGGACGCGCTGCATGCCGAGATGATGCGGATTTCGTCGCGAATCATCGGAGGGTAGCGCATGGTGCGGCGATGCGCGTCGACCTCTCGTTCCTGCCGGCCTATGCCGCCGCCTTCATGCTGGTGTTCGCCCGCATCGGCGCGATGGTGATGCTGTTGCCGGCGCTGGGCGAGGTCAACATCCCGGTGCGGATCAAACTCGGCATCGCGCTGCTGCTCACCATGATCATCCTGCCGCTGCATCGCGCGGCATTCCATGTCGACATGCAATCGATGGCGCCGATGGCGGTGCTGATGGTGCAGGAGATCTTCATCGGCATCGTGCTCGGCGCTACCGCGCGGGTGACGCTGTCGGCGCTGCAGGTCGCGGGCTTCATCATCGCGCAGCAGTTGGGACTGGGGTTCGTGACCGCCGTCGATCCGACGCAGGGCCAGCAGGGCGTGCTGATCGGCAACTTCCTCGCCTTGCTCGGCGTCACCTTGCTGTTCGCCACCGACAGCCATTATCTAGTGATCGCTGCGCTCAGCGAGAGCTACAAGATCTTCGCGCCGGGCGCCTTGATGCCGAGCGGCGATGTGGCGGCGCTGGCGGTGCGCGCCTTTGCCGGTGCCTTCAAGGTCGGCGTGCAACTTGCCGCGCCGTTTCTGATCTTCGGGCTGGTGTTCAATATCGGGCTCGGCATTCTGGCGCGGCTGATGCCGCAGATGCAGGTTTATTTCGTCGGCGTGCCGCTTTCCATCATGTTCGGTCTTCTGATCCTTCTCATCGTGCTGGGGGCGATGATGGGCGTCTTCCTCGACTACTTCACCGGCGTCATGCACGACCTGACGCCCCGGACCTGACGAGGACCTGATCCGACATGTCCGAGGAGAGCGACGGCCCGGAGAAAACAGAAGACCCGACCCAAAAACGGTTGGACGATGCTCACGAGCGCGGCGACGTCGCCAAAAGCCAGGAGGTCAACACCTGGTTCATGATCGCGGGCGCGACGCTGGTGCTGACCGCGTTCTCGGGTTCGATCGGCGCCGGATTGCAGAATCCCCTGCGCAATCTGCTCGCCAATTCGTGGATGATCCGCGTCGACGGTCCAAGCCTGCTGGCGCTGGTCCGCGATCTCGAATACGTGGTGATCGCGGCCCTCGGCGTACCGCTCCTGCTGCTGGCGCTAGTGGCGATCGCCGGCAACATGGTGCAGCATCGTCTGGTGTGGTCGGCCGAATCGCTCAAGCCGAAATTCAGCAAGCTGTCGCCACTGGCCGGCGCCAAGCGCATCTTCGGCAAGCAAGCGGCGGCGAATTTCGCCAAGGGCCTGTTCAAGGTCATCGCGCTCGGCGTGGTGATGACCATGGTGCTGTGGCCGGATCGCTTCCGCGTCGACGCTATGGTGCGCTCCGATCCCGCGACCATCCTCGGTAGTACGATGGAATTGACGCGGCATCTCCTGACGGCGACGGTGGCGATGCTCGCGCTGGTCGCCATCGCAGACTTCTTCTTCCAGTATCGGCAGTGGTTCGAGAAGCAGAAGATGTCGCTGCAGGAGCTGAAGGAGGAGTTCAAGCAGTCGGAAGGCGATCCGCACATCAAGGGACGCATCCGCCAATTGCGCCATGCCCGCATGAAGAAGCGGATGATGGCCGCCGTTCCCAACGCGTCGGTGATCATCACCAACCCGACCCACTATTCGGTGGCGCTGCAATACGATCGCGGCATGGCGGCGCCGATCTGCGCCAGTTGCGCCATGCCCGCATGAAGAAGCGGATGATGGCCGCCGTTCCCAACGCGTCGGTGATCATCACCAACCCGACCCACTATTCGGTGGCGCTGCAATACGATCGCGGCATGGCGGCGCCGATCTGCGTCGCCAAGGGCGTTGACGCCGTGGCGTTCAGGATCAGGGAAGTGGCCAAGGACCACGACATTCCGATCGTCGAGAACGTGTCGCTGGCGCGCGCGCTCTATGCCACGGTGGATGTCGACGACGAAATTCCGGTCGAACACTACCACGCGGTGGCGGAGATCATCGGCTATGTGATGGGCCTCAAACGCGGCCTGTCCGGGCGGCGGCCATGATCCGGATGGTCCGGCCACCGGCGGGAACCGCGCGCAATCACGGGGATAGCTGTATGATGCGCTTGCGCGCGGCAGGCCGATTCGGGCACTCAGGTTCGGCTTCCGCGCTCACGCTTCAATCGCACAGGTCGCGCATCGTTTCATGACCACGACATCGGACCATTCGCCGTTGCCCGATCCCGCGCCGGCTCAGGAGTCGGTCGGACGCAGCGGCAGCATCATTCTGGTGCTGCTGGTGGCGGGCGCGATCGTCGCGGCGGCGGTCGGCTTCATGGTGCTCGGCAAGAGCCATGCGCAGCCCTATATCCTCGGCCTGCTGGCGGTGTTGGCGATGGTCGGCCTGTTCGGCCTGTTCGCCTTCGCGGCCGGGCTGATCCGCATCGCCGATCGCTCCGTCGACAATCCGATCATGCGGCCGATCGCGGACCATGCTTTCGATGGTCTCGCGGTGACCGATTCGCGCGGCTATGTGATCTATTCCAACGTCGCCTACCGGACGCTCACGGGTGCCGCCTCACCGCAGGACGTGCGGCCGGTCGAGCGGGTGTTCATTGGCAATCCCGACGTATCGGAAGCGGTTTTCCGCCTGCTCAAGGCCTCGCGCGAGGGCAAGCGGCTGCAGGAGGAGGTGCGCGTCGCGGGCAGCGACGGCGCGCCCGGACGCTGGCTCAGGATGCGGGTGCGGCCGCTCGACGGCGACAAGAAGAGCGCCCGGCTGTCGGTGTGGTCGATCGCGGACATCACCCGCGACCGCGAACGCCAGGAAGACGTGTTTCAGGAACTGCAGCACGCGATCGAATATCTCGATCACGCGCCGTGCGGCTTCTTCTCGGTCGATCCAGGCGGCGAACTGGTTTACGTCAACGCCACGCTGGCGAACTGGCTCGATCACGATCTCGCGGAGATCGGATCCGGCGGATTGAAACTCGGCGATATCGTCGTGGGCGATGGCGCGGCGCTGCTAACGTCGATCGTGCCGGTGCCCGGCGAGGTCAAGACCGAGGTCTTCGACGTCGATCTCAAGATGCGCAACGGCCGTACCATGCCGGCACGGCTCTACCACAAGCTGGCGTTCGGCGCCGACGGCACGCCGGGCGCGTCGCGCACGCTCGTCATCAGTCTGGCGCGCAACGAGCGTTCCGACCCGCAGCGCACCGCCGATGTGCGCTTCATGCGCTTCTTCGACCACACGCCGATGGCCATCGCCACCGTGGACAAGGCCGGCGTCATCGTGCGCGCCAACGCGCGTTACGCCAAGCTGGCGCAAGGGCTGAAACCGGGCTCGGCCTCCAGCGCCTCGATTCTCGACGCGGTCCATGAGCGCGACCGGCCGGCGCTCGCGGCGGCGATTGCCAAGGCGGCGGAAGGTCACGGCGACATCGCGCCGGTGGAAGCCGCGCTGGACGGCGTCAAGGAACGCTGGGGCGAGTTCTTCGTCACCGGCGTCAGCGAGCCCGGCGACGCAGAGGCGGCCATCGTCTATCTGCTGGAGACCACCGAGAAGCGTTCGCTGGAAAGCCAGTTCGCGCAGTCCCAAAAGATGCAGGCGGTGGGACAACTCGCCGGCGGCATCGCGCACGACTTCAACAACGTGCTCTCCGCCATCATGATGGCGAACGACTTCCTGCTGAACGCACACAAGCCCACCGATCCGTCGTTCCAGGACATCATGCAGATCAAGCAGAACGCCACCCGCGCCGCGACGCTGGTGCGGCAGTTGCTGGCGTTCTCGCGACGTCAGACCCTGCGGCCGCAGGTGCTGCACCTTGGCGACTCGCTCTCGGACCTGACGATGCTGCTGCGCCGCCTGATCGGCGAGAAGGTGAAACTCGATCTGGTGCACGGCCGCGATCTGTGGCCGGTGAAGGTCGACGTTTCGCAATTCGAGCAGGTGATCGTCAATCTCGCGGTCAACGCGCGCGACGCCATGCCTGACGGCGGCAAGCTCACCGTTCGCACCGCCAACGTCTCGACGCAGGACGTCGAGCGGCTGTCGTACAAGGGGATGCCGGCGGCGGATTATGTGAAGATCGAGGTGGCGGACACCGGCACCGGCATTCCGGCCGATCTGGTCGACAAGATCTTCGAGCCGTTCTTCTCGACCAAGGAGGTCGGCAAGGGCACCGGCCTCGGCCTTTCGACGGTGTACGGCATCGTCAAGCAGACCGGCGGCTTCGTCTACGTCGAGTCAGAACTCGGCAAGGGAACTTCGTTCCTGATCTTCCTGCCGCGTCACTATCCCGAGAAGGACGTGGTTCCTGAAATGCCCGCGGCCGCGCCCGACACGGCCAGGCCGCAGCAGGGTTCCGGTGTCGCCAAGCCGGGCCCGCAGGACATGACCGGGCAGGGCACCATCTTGCTGGTGGAAGATGAGGAAGGGCTACGCGGACTCAACGCGCGCGGTCTGCGTTCGCGCGGCTACAACGTCATCGAGGCCGCCAACGGCGTCGAGGCGCTGGAGGCGCTGGAGGAGAACGAGGGCGGCGTCGATCTGGTGGTTTCCGACGTGGTGATGCCGGAGATGGACGGGCCGACCCTGCTGACCTCGATGCGCAGCCGCAATCCCGACATCAAGGTGATTTTCGTCTCCGGTTATGCCGAGGACGCCTTCGCCAAGAGCCTGCCGGAGAACCAGCAGTTCGCCTTCCTGCCGAAGCCGTTCTCGCTCAGCCAACTGGTGGCGGCGGTCAAGGAAACCATGGCGGGTTGACGACGTCATTGCCGGGCTTGACCCGGCAAAACATCTTCTTCAACACATTCGTTTTTCCGAGAGATGGATGCGCGGATCAAGTCCGCGCATGACGATTGGCCGTTGTGTCAAGGAGGGCGGAACAATCGCGCCGCCGCGACCGAGCGCCGCACGGTTGCGACGCCGTAGCCACTTCTCTTTTCCCGGCCGTTCCCCATTTTATGCGGGACGACCCCGATTCCGGGGAGTGAGGAAACAACCGATGACATTTCTTCGACGCCCTCGTGGCATCGTTCAGACGCTGGCCCTTGCCATGGCCCTGGCGTTCCCGCTGCTGATCATCGCGATGTCGGCGGCGGACGCACGCGCCGGCCGTGGCGGCAGCTTCGGTTCGCGCGGCTCGCGGACGTTCTCCGCGCCGGCGACCACCACTACCGCGCCGAAGGCGGCGCAGCCGTTCAATCGCACCATGACGCAGCCCGGCACCACTGCGCCACGCGGCGCGCCCGCGGCCGGCAATGCTGCGCGTCCCGGTATGGGCATGATGGGCGGCCTGATGGCCGGTCTGCTTGGCGCCGGCCTGCTCGGCATGTTGTTCGGCGGCGGCCTGTTCAGCGGCCTTGGCAGCCTGTCGTCGTTCTTCGGTCTCTTGCTGCAGATCGTCATCATCGTGATGGTGGTGCGGTTCGCGATGTCCTGGTGGCGCCGCCGTAACGCCAGCACGGCCGCCTATGACGGCCCCGCGAACGGCCCGGTGCCGGCGGGGGGGCCGCAGCCCAATATGCGCAACGGTCTCGACGGTGCGGGCGCGGGTCTCGGATCGGGTCTCGGAGCAGGTCTTGGCGCGGGCGCGGCCGGCGGTGGCTTCGGGCTCGGCGGCGGCGCGCAGGCGCAGACCCCGCTGGAGATCAAGCCGGACGACTACGAGGCGTTCGAGCGGTTGCTTGGCGAGGTTCAGGCGGCGTGGTCGAGTGAGGATATCGAGAAGCTCCACAAGCTGGCGACGCCGGAAATGGTATCCTACTTCACCGAGGACCTCGCTGCCAACAAGCAGCAGGGCGTCGAGAACAAGGTCACGGACGTCAAGCTGTTGCAGGGCGATCTCGCGGAGGCGTGGCGTGAGGGTGTCACCGACTACGCAACGGTGGCCATGCGCTTCAGCCTGGTGGACAAGACCACCGACCGCGCCAGCGGCAGGCTGGTCGACGGCAGCGATCAGCCTGTGGAAGCGACCGAGGTGTGGACCTTCAGCCGCCGCCCCGGCGAAGGTTGGGAACTGAGCGCGATCCAGCAGACATGATGCGCGTTGCAACCAATTGAACCGAGGGGCGTTGGGGCGGAAGCCGCAACGCCCCTTTTTCGTTTCGGAGCCCGGATGGCTGGCCACCGGAATATTCTTCGAGGCGAGGGGTTTCCAATCGTCCGGGCTGGTCCCGGTCAATCAACCGCTTCAACCAGAACGGGGAGTTCGATGTCAGTGACTTTCATCAGTGCATGGCGGACGGGTCTTTGCGCGGCGGCCGCGCTGGCGCTTTCCATGGCGGCGTTGCCGGCGCAGGCGCAGAACGCCAATATGACCTTCTTCGTTACCAGCCATGGCATCGGCAATGGCGGCAATCTCGGTGGCCTTGCCGGTGCCGACAACTGGTGCCAGCAACTGGCGCAAGCCGCCGGTGCGGGCGGCAAGACGTGGCGCGCATACCTTTCGACCCAGGCCGAGGACGGCAAGCCGGCAGTGAATGCGAAGGATCGCATCGGCAAGGGGCCGTGGCAGAACGCCAAGGGCGAAGTGATCGCCAAGGACGTCGCCGAACTTCATGGCGCCAATCACCTGACCAAGCAGACGGCGCTGAGCGAGAAGGGCGAAGTCATCAACGGCCGCGGCGACAAGCCGAACCGTCATGACATCCTCACCGGATCGCAAGCCGACGGCACCGCTTTCCCGGCGGGCGAGGATCGCACCTGCAAGAACTGGACGAGCAGTACGAAAGGCTCGGCGATGGTCGGCCATGCGGACCGCATGGGACTGAACGAGGAGCCGCCGGCGAAGTCCTGGAATATGTCGCATCCCTCGCGCGGTCCGGACGGCGGCTGCTCGCAGGCGGACCTGCGCTCAACCGGGGGCGACGGCCTGCTGTACTGCTTCGCAGCGAACTGAACGGTTAGAATTCACGGGAGCGAAGCGCCGCAGCAGTGCTAGGCTGCGGCGACAGCAGCTGCGGGTGATGCAATCGGGCTGACGGCGGGGGCGTGACGGCGAAACCGCGCCGCGGTCTGGATGGCGGCGGGCAACTCCGACAATGCGACTGGCTTGGCGAAGAGGAAGCCTTGACCCTCGCTGCATCCAGTGTGCGCGAGGAATTCCCATTGCGCCTCGGTTTCAATACCCTCGGCGAGGACAGGAACGCCAAGGCTTCGCCCCAATGCCATGACAGCGCGAACGATGGCCGCCGCGGCCGCGTCGTACGGAAGTCGCTTCACAAACGACTGGTCGAGCTTGATCTTGTCGAAGGGAAACGCATGAAGCGTCGCCAGTGACGAATAGCCGGTGCCGAAATCGTCCATCGCGATCGCGATTCCCATGGATTTCAGCTTACGTAATATCCGTAAGCCTCGGGTCTGATCCGCCATCAGCGTGGATTCGGTAATTTCGACTTCGAGCCGATGGGGCGACAGTCCTGTCTCCAGCAGAATCGTATGAATGGTTTCGGCCAGATCGTCGCGCGTGAATTGGATCGGCGACAGGTTGACCGCAACGGTGCCGGGGATGCGCCCGGCGGCGGCGTCTCGACAGGCTGTGCGCAGTGCCCATTCGCCCATCGGAACGATTAGCTCGTTCTCTTCCGCGAGCGGGATAAATTCTCCCGGCGAAACCATGCCGAGAGTTGAATGCCGCCATCGCATCAAAGCTTCGGCACCACAGATTGCACCGTCTTCGAGCGAGGCCTGAAGCTGATAGTGCAATTCCAGTTCGTTGTGTTCGACGGCAGCGTGAAGGTCGCGCGCCAGGCTGCGCCGCTGACGCGCCGCATCGTCCATTTCGCGATGATACATCGTGATCGTGCCGCGCTGCTTGGTCTTGCCGCGATGCATTGCCAGCTTGGCATTGCTGAGGAGTTGATCGCGTTCTTTCGTGTCGGTCGGAAAGATGGAATAGCCGATGGATGCAGTCAGGGAAATTTTCTGGCCGCTCAATTCCAGCGGCTTCGCAAATACGGCGGCGATGCGTTTGGCGAAGGCTTCGGCATCGTGCGGATGATTGCCGGACATTTGCAATCCGAGAAACTCATCGCCGCTCTGCCGCGCAAGAAAGCCGGTCTCGCCCAGCGTAGCGCGCAAGCGCTCCGCGATCGCGATAAGGGCCAGATCGCCGACACTATGGCCGAACAGATCGTTAATGTCCTTGAATCCGTCTATGTCGATCGAGAACGCTGCCACCTTGTGCGCTTTTTCGTGCGCTTCGGCGGTGTCGAAAGCGAGCCGTTCGTTGAACGCGATGCGGTTCGGCAATCCTGTCATTGTGTCGTTGAACGACAGTTGATGAATGCGGTTGGCCGATTCGGTGCGCGACCGGAGATCGATGACATAGGTGGAAAATCCGCTGCCCATTACCAGCAGAACGGCCCCCACCACGGCTACGCCCAGCATTTTCGCCGGTATCAAATAGGATGGTACCGCAATCGCCGCATCCTGCACGGTGGTCGCCGACATGGTCAGCGTGTAGTGCATCACGCAGACCATGAAGGCCAGCACGATCGCGGCGCCGTGACGGCAATAGCGGGTTACGGGACGATTGGCGCGACTGACCGCCAGAGCGCTCAACCCAAGCCCGAGCAGGAATGTCATGATCACGCCATAGCCATTCCACCGGACATTGCCGCCGAAGTGCCACGCATTCAACGCGACGAAGTGCATTGCGAGGATGCCGGTGCCCATGACAAGTCCGCCGAGTTCGGGGGCAAGTCGCAGGCGATGCCGGCTGCCGATCTCGAAACCGAGCAGGCACGACGCGATAGCTATGACGAGCACAATCAGGGTGGACGCAGGCTCGAATGAACTGCCCAGCGAGGGGTCGAGTGCGAGAATCGAAATAAAGGTGGACGCCCACAGTGCGGCGCCGGTGCCGACCGACGCCATGAACAGCCAGCCGGCTCGCGTCGTGCCCTCGGTGGCGCGCGCGCGAGCAAAGTGGCGCATTCCGACCCAGGTGCCGAACAAACATACGGCAGCGGCCAGAGCCACCAGCAATTGATGGTAGACGAATACAAAGCTCAACTCTTGCGGCATGACGCGCCCCGTTTATCGAGCCACCTTAAGGGCGCCAGAGTTAACCCTCAGTGTTGCGGTACCGTGATGTGATTGAAAGCATTGGTGTTCGATATTTAGCGTTGAAAGTTCGTAAGCGCCGCCGCATGTTTTTTAGGGGGCTTGGACGGGCTGGCGCAACGAAAGCTTTCATGGCTTGTTAACTCTAGAAAGATGGCAACGAGATCGATCGCGTTGCCGGCAAGAAAGATCAACCCGATGCGCTACGAACTTTACTACTGGCCGAGCATCCAGGGGCGGGGCGAATTCGTGCGACTCGCACTCGAAGATGCGGGCGCGACATATGTCGATGTCGCGCGCGAGCGCGGCACAGCGGGCATGATGGCGATGATGAACGGGGGAGAGATGGCGACACCGCCTTTCGCGCCGCCGTTTCTTAAAGCCGGCAAGCTGGTGATCGCCCAGACCGCGAATATCCTGCTCTATCTCGGGCCGCGCCATGGTCTCGCGCCCAAAGCCGAAGCCGGCCGGCTGTGGGTGCATCAGCTTCAACTGACGATTGCGGACCTCGTGCTGGAAATCCACGACACCCACCATCCGCTCGGGCCGACACTCTACTACGAAGACCAGCGCACGCCGGCGAAGAAGCGCACCGCCGAATTCTGGGCCGAGCGCGTGCCGAAGTATCTCGGATATTTCGAGGGCATTCTGCGCCAGCGCAAGCAGGCCTACGTCACCGGGCGAAAGGTCACTTATGTCGATCTGTCATTGTTCCAAATCGTCGCCGGTCTGCGCTACGCGTTTCCGAAACACATGAACGGCTACGAGCACAGCATTCCGGCGCTGGTGGCGCTTCACGACCGCGTTGCTGCGCGGCCCAACATCGAAGCCTATCTCGCCAGCGACCGTCGCATACCCTTCAACGAGGACGGGATATTCCGTCGCTACAAGGCGCTTGATGCGTGATCTTACTGCGGCGCGCCGTCAGGCAAGAATATCGATCCGCGTTCCCTGGCCCGGCGGCAGCGGCGCACGGGGTTGCGGTTGCTGCGCGCGGTCGCGGCTTTCGTCGGCGGGGGCCGGCCGAGCCGCTTCGCCGGACGGTGTCGCCGCACCGTGCATCGTCATCGACGCAGGAGCCGAGGTCGGGGAAACAGACATCTGCGAACTCGTTCTGATAGCCGTCGCCGGTTGCGACGTGACCCTGCGGAATATAGTCGTTGACGCGCGCGATGGAGCGGGACACGACAGGTGAATTGGCGATGGAGTGAACGCCGGGTGGTTGTCATCGTTAAAATGCCAGCAATAGTGCCTTCTCCGATGCGCGACCGGACCAGCCCGGCCGATCGGCACCCGATGGGTCTGACATGAAGCTGAACCTGCGCTGGCTCTTTCGCGATCTCGTCAACCAGATCTGGTTTACGGTCGCGCTTTACTGTCTGCTCGGCATCCTGGTCGCGCTCGGCGCAGTGTTGTTCAAGCGCTTCATCCCTGAGAGTTTTTCGAGTTCGATCGGCGCCGATGCCGTCGATCGTATGCTCGGCATCATTGCCGCCAGCATGCTGGCGGTGGCGACCTTCTCGCTGTCCACAATGGTGCAAGCCTTCGTGTCTGCGGGGTCGGGCGCGACGCCGCGCGCCGCGCAACTGGTGGTCGAGGATCGTGCCGCGCATCAGGCGCTGGCGACGTTCATCGGTGCGTTCGTGTTCAGCCTCGTCGGGCTGGCCGCGCTCTCAACCGGCATCTATGGGTCGAGCGGACGGTTGCTGCTGTTCGTCGCCACCGTCGGCGTCATCGTGCTCATCGTCGTGACGCTGCTGCGCTGGATTCAGCGGCTGTCGAAGCTCGGGCGGGTCGTCGAAACCATCGATCAGGTCGAGCAGGTCACGCGCCGCGCCATCGAGGAGCGATGCCAGAATCCCTGCCTTGGTGCGCAACTGCTGCTGGACGCCTCGTCGCTACGCGTGCCGGTGCTGGCCCGCAGCGTCGGCTATGTGCGGCGCGTCGATGTCGCCAAGCTCGACGCCATCGCGGAGGAAATCGGTCAGGATATTTACGTGGAAGCGGCGCCCGGTTCGTTCATGACCCTCGATCGGGCGCTGGTCGTGCTCGATGTCGATGTCGAGGAAGCGGTGCGGGACCGCATCGCCGGCTGCTTCATGGTCGGCGACCAGCGTTCGTTCGAACAGGACCCGCGCTTCGGTTTCGTCGTGCTGTCGGAGATCGCGTCGCGGGCGCTGTCGCCGGCGGTCAACGACCCCGGCACCGCGATCGACGTGATCGGTACGATGGTTCGCCTGCTCAGCGTCTGGACCGAGGGTCGCGTCGGTCCCAGCCCGCCGGCGGAGTATCAGCGCGTCCATATGCGGCCGATTTCGCCTCATGCGTTGCTCAACGACGCCATCGTTCCCATCGCGCGCGACGGAGCGGCCCTCGTCGAGGTGGGCATTCGTCTCCAGAAGGGATTGAAGGCCCTGACCCGCCTGGGGGATTGGGACCTCGCCGAGGCGGCCCGTGCGCAGGCGCACGATGCCCGGACGCGGGCGGATGCGGCCCTCACGTTCGCGGGCGATCGGGAGCGCATCGCCGCGGCCGCCCGGCTTGACGGATGATGCCGTCGTGCCGCGCATGGACCGGCGGTTTTGAACCCTTCAAAAGTGCGGCGAATAGGCCTAAAGAGGGCGCAAATCCCGTTCCCGAGAGGCTGTTCCGATGAATGCACCGACCGCGATCCCCGACCAGAAGCCCGTGCCGCCCTACAAGCACACGCCGCTGTTCCCGCTCGGCAAGGACGAAACGCCTTACAAGAAAGTTTCCGGCGACGGCGTGCGGGTCGAGAAGGTGCTCGGCAAGGACATGCTGGTGGTGTCGCGCGAGGCGCTCAAAACGCTGAGCGAGGCCGCCTTCGGCGAGATCAATCATTACCTGCGGCCGGGGCACCTCAAGCAGCTTCGCAACATCCTCGACGACAAGGACGCCAGTTCGAACGACAAGTTCGTCGCGCTCGACTTCCTGAAGAACGCCAACATCGCGGCCGGCGGCGTGCTGCCGATGTGCCAGGACACCGGCACCGCGATCATCATGGGCAAGAAGGGCTGCAACGTCATCACCGATGGCGAGGACGAGGCCGCGCTGTCCGAAGGTGCGCGCGACGCCTATCTGCGCCGCAACCTGCGCTATTCGCAGGTCGCGCCGCTGTCGATGTACGAGGAGAAGAACACCGCCAACAACATGCCGGCGCAGTGCGAGATCTATGCCGAGGGCGGCTCTCCAGAGGCAGATTCGGCCTACAAGTTCATGTTCATGGCGAAAGGCGGTGGCTCCGCCAACAAGAGCTTCCTGTTTCAGGCGACGCCCTCTGTGCTGACCAGGGATCGTCTGCTGGCCTTCCTGAAAGAAAAGATCATGACGCTCGGCACCGCCGCGTGTCCGCCGTATCACCTCGCGATCGTCATCGGCGGAACGTCCGCCGAGCTGTGCATGAAGACGGTGAAGCTGGCGTCCGCGCGTTATCTCGATGCGCTGCCGACCCACGGCAGCGAGAACGGCAACGCCTTCCGCGATCTCGAGATGGAGCAGGAAGTGCTCAAGATGACGCAGAGCTCCGGCGTCGGCGCGCAGTTCGGCGGCAAGTATTTCTGCCACGACGTGCGGGTGATCCGGATGCCGCGCCATGGCGCGTCGCTGCCGATCGGATTGGGCGTGTCCTGCTCGGCGGACCGCCAGGTGCTCGGCAAGATCACCAAAGACGGCGTCTTTCTTGAAGAGCTTGAACACAATCCGGCGCAATATCTGCCGCCGGTCGAGGGCGAACTCGGCGGCGAGGTGGTGAAGATCGATCTCAATCGGCCGATGAAGGATATTCTCGCCACGCTGTCGCAGTATCCGACCAAGACGCGGCTCTCGCTCACCGGCACCATGGTCGTCGCGCGCGATGCCGCGCACGCCAAGCTGCGCGAGCGGTTGGAGAAGGGCGAGCCGCTGCCGGATTATTTCAAGAACCATCCGGTGTATTACGCCGGTCCGGCGAAGACGCCGGAAGGTTACGCCTCCGGCGCGTTCGGACCGACTACGGCGGGCCGCATGGATTCATTTGTCGATCAATTCCAGGCCGCTGGCGGTTCGATGGTGATGGTCGCCAAGGGCAATCGTTCGGTTCAGGTGCGCGAGGCGTGCAAGACGCACGGCGGCTTCTATCTCGGCTCGATCGGCGGCGCGGCCGCGAACCTCGCCGAACACTGCATCAAGAAAGTTGAAGTGCTCGAATATCCCGAACTCGGCATGGAAGCGATCTGGCGCATCGAGGTCGAGGATTTCCCGGCCTTCATCATCATGGACGACAAGGGGAACGACTTCTTCAAGGAGTTGAATCTCGGCTAACTCGTTCACGGCGCAACAAGGCTCGGCAAGACAAGCGTCGGGCCTGTTCGTCGGATACTCGTGGGACTCGATTCTGTTCGGAGTCGCAAGGGTCGCGGCGAAAAAGAATCCGGATGACGTCTTCGGCTGCCCTGCTTCAATGGCTGCATTGAAGCAGGGCGATTCGGGACATGATGGTTGATGCGGTCAGGCTGAATGCGATGCTGGCGGTGCTGCTGGCAGCGCTGAGCGTGGTCAACGGCGCTGTTCTTTACGCCTATTTCTGACAACGGCGGATCGTCGGCGTTTGACGCCGATTTCTCGGTTCGGCGACCCGCAATCCGCATAAGCTCCATCGAGCCGAACTCAGCTTTTCCGTGCGCGACCGCAACGCGATGAGACGCGGAATTTTTTCCGTGCCCCGCAAGGGTTGCGCTGACCCATTCACCGAATAGTCTGTGGCACCGCGCCTCCTGCGCTGCGACGAACGGTGACCTCCAATGTTCTCGCTTCTCGACCTCGCTGCCATGCTGCTGATCCTGTCGGCGTTGTTCGGCTGGCTGAATCACAAGTTCGTTCCGCTGCCACACACCATCGGCCTTCTGGTCTTGAGCGTGGTGACGTCGCTCGTGCTGGTGACGGTCGACGTCATATTTCCCGCGCAGCATCTGTTCGAGCCGCTGACGACGGCGCTGCTGCAGATCGATTTCAGCAGCGTGGTGATGGACGGGATGCTGGGATTCCTGCTGTTCGCCGGTGCGCTGCACGTCGATCTCGGCAGGCTGCGCAGCCGGGCTTTTCCCGTCCTGTTGCTCGCGGGCCTCGGCACCGTGATTTCCACGTTCGTGGTCGGGGCGGGGCTTTGGGTTGCGGCCGACGCGCTCGGATTTCCGCTCTCGTTCGCGTGGTCGCTGGTGTTCGGCGCGCTCATCAGCCCGACCGATCCGGTGGCGGTGCTGAGCACGCTGAAGAACGTCCGGGTGCCGGCGGCACTCGAAGTCGAAATGCAAGGCGAATCCCTGTTCAACGATGGCATCGGCATCGTGCTCTTCACCGTGCTGCTGCGATTTGCGATCGGCGGTGGCGCGGAGGAGACCGGTCCCTGGGCCATCGGCGAGTTGTTGCTGGTGGAAGCCGGTGGCGGCCTGCTGCTTGGCGTCGCGACGGGTTACATCGCCTATCAGGGGATGCGCTTGATCGACGACTATCCGATCGAAGTCTTGATCACGCTGGCGCTGGTCACCGGCACCTATGCACTTGCCCAGCGTCTTCATGTCAGCGGGCCGCTATCGGTGGTCGCCGCCGGCTTGCTGATCGGCGACAGGGGGCCGCGTTTCGCCATGAGCGATCGAACGCAAACCTATGTATTCGGGCTCTGGACGCTGATCGATGAAATCCTCAACTCCGTGCTGTTTCTGTTGATCGGCCTCGAGGTGCTGGTGTTGCGGTTCGAGCCGCTGGCGCTGCTGCTTGCCGCTCTCGCGGTCCCGATCGTGCTGCTGGCTCGCCTGATCGCCGTCGCCGCGCCACCGCTGATCTTCCCGCGCAGCGAGCTGATGTCGTTCCGCAATATCCCCTTCATGACGTGGGCGGGCGTGAGGGGCGGAATTTCCGTCGCCCTCGCACTGGCGGTTCCGGACAGCGCCGCCAAGCCCGGGATTCTCGCCGCGACCTATGCGGTGGTGCTGTTCAGCATCATCGTGCAGGGCAGCACGCTCGGCGCGGTGGCGCGACGCACCGTCGTTCAGTCGTCGGATGCGCAGGGCAAATAGCTGAAAACGAGCGATCTTGTTGACGGGGCCGTTGCCGGCGCCGCCGCGGGTTTGTCGCGCGGTTCGCGGCCGCGTCGCGGGACTCGATTCTGCCTGGAGTCGCAAGGGGCGCGGCGAAAAAGAATCCGGGTGACGTTTCCGGTCGTCCTGCTTCAATGGTTCCACTGGAGCAGCACGATTCGGAAAGCGCGCATGAGCATGGACGCCGTCAGACTGAATGCGATGCTGATTGCGCTGCTGGCGACTGCAAGCGCGATCAACGGCATTATCGTTTACAGCTACCTGTAGTCCGTCTTAACGATTTGTCGGCGTGTCTTGGCCCGGCGGATCGAGCTTCCTGCTTGAACGCGCCAATTGATACAAATCGTGTCGTCGTCGCATGTCCACGAGCGAATGGCCGGCGCGCTAGAAATATGTCCGTCATTGCGAGGAGCGCAAGCGACGAAACAATCCAGATTGCTGAAGAAGACTGGATTGCTTCGCTTCGCTCGCAATGACGGAGAAATAATCGCTGGATTGGCGCGATTGAATCAGACGGCTTTAAGCCCGCGTCCCGTTGAACGGAAAGCTGCCCATCGGGCCGATACCCATCTCGCCGGACATCGCGTCGCCGTCGACCGTGCCGGTGAATGTCAGCGTCAGCGGCATCGGATTGGTGATGGAGATTTTCCATGCGACGTCATTGCCGTTCACGGTGCCGTCGAAGATTTCGCCGGAGTTGCCGTCGGCGGCCTGCGTGCCGGTGAGGGTGCCGCCCGCGCTTGTCAGCGACAGGGTCGCATTGCGTTCGCCCATCGGCGTGCTCATGGTGATATTCCAGTTTCCGTCGACCGCCATTCCGTTTCTCCAATGCGTCGCGCGTCGGTTTGAAGCGCGAGGTGATCCTCTATATCGCAAAATTGCGGCCGGGCGAATGACCCTGAAGGGTTGGGTGCGGCGACCAAGAGCCTCAGCGGGCCGGCTGTCCGGCGGTCATCGCCTGGGTCCGCAGTTTGCGCCGGATGATGATGCGGAAGGCAAAGTACTGGATCGCGAAAGCCGCGATCTTGGCGCCGACCGAAACCACCGACACATAGAACGCCCATAGCTTGAGATCGCCGGTCATCGCTACCGCGATGGTGCCGAGCCCAAGGACGAACATCAGCATCGCCCAGGCATAGCCGGCCGCGATCGCAAGGTGGGGAATGACATTGCGCACCATCTCGGGCGAGTAGCGCAGGATCCAGCCTTTGCGCAGCATGATGAAGCCGATGGCGAAGTGGCCGATGGCGGGCTTCGCCAGCACGAAACGCGGATCGTTGGTGAGCAGCGTCATGCCGCCGAGCACGACGACCAGCGCCACGCTGGCGTAGGTCATGAAATCGAGCGTTTGCCCCTTGACGCGGGCATAGATCACCTGCGCGATCGCCGAAGCAATCGCCACCAGCGTGGCGGCGATGACGTTGTCCGTCGCGAGATAGACCGCGAGGAAAACGATGGTGGATAGGAAGTCAGTGCCGAGCTTGAGGAAAACGCTTTTCATGTGATCACCAGCTCCGACAGAATTTACTGAACTTGCCGGGCGAAGTGCGCACGGCGGCGGGCGGAATACCAGGTGGTGAAATAGACCGCACAGTTGCGTGCGGCGAAGGCCACGGCCACGCCGATCCACACCGGCAACGACGGCCAGTAGATCAAGAGGATATCCGCGACCAGCATCAGGATGAAGGCGCCGATCCATGCCCAGGTCAGAATGTAGTTGGTGGTCATGAAGGCGGGTTGGGCGACGATCTCCGGCTCGACCACCTCGCGGGCATATTGCAGCGTGAATGGCAGCCGCAACGCGATGGACCCCAGTGCGATCGCGAGCACTCCAAGATCGACGGCGAGGCGGATGCCATGGTCGCCCACGCCACCGCCGGACAACACCAGATAGATGCCGACGGCGGCGAACAGCAATGTGGCGCCGGCCGCCAGCGCCTTCACCGAGCGGCCCCGCGCGAGATCGTAACCGATAGTGGCGAGCGCCACGGCGGAGGCCGCGAACAGGCTGATGGCCGGCGTCGTCAGCATCATCAGCACGCCGAATGCGGCGAAGGGGGCGAGGATCAGGAACAGCATCATCGGATGGCTCCGGCTTAATCTTGACAATGTCAAGTTTATATAGGGAGGGCACCGTCGGCGTCAAGCGAAATCTTTACAGTGTCAACATTGCGCAGGGCGAATTCGATGGCGGGGTTGTCGGTCGCCGCCGTTCACTCCAGCCCTCAGGCCGCGCTCACCCAGTTGCCGTGAAATCCGTCCGGCACGCGATGACCGAGCTTGACCAGAGCCACCGGGCCGCTGCCGACGTCCTGGGCGTTGAACACCGCGAGGTCGCTGCGGTTCTCCCGCGCCCGCCAGACCACGGCGAGCAGCCAGCCGTCACCTTCCGGCGCGTCCCCGCCGCGCTCGACGAACACCGGCTCGGAGATGCTGTCGCCCTTCGGCAGCAGGTATTGCGCCTTGCGCGCGCCGTGTCCGTCGACATGGGTGATGCCGTGCAGCCCGATCGTGGCGGGCAGCTCGGGATTGGCGCAGGCATACCAGCCGTGCTGTGTGGCCAGGCCGGCGCGCCGCTCGTCGACACGGGGAAATTCGCCGGTGACGTCATCGAGGTAGACGCGCGAAAACTGATCGGTGTTGGCGGCAAGATCGAAGGTCCAGCGGCACAGCCGCGCGCGCGATTTCGCCGGGTCGGTCTTGCGGCCGTCGGGCAACGGAAACAGCGGCGCTTCTTCGTATTGCATCACGTCGGCGACGATGCGGTTGCCGTCGTCCCATGCGTTGAGGACGTGAAACACGTAGCAGGCTTCGGCGCGGAACCAGCGAATGTCGGAGGTCTGGCCGTTGCGCGGCATCACGCCGACATAGCCGCCCTTGGCGGGCTCCCACGCATAGGCCGGCTGGCCCTTCATGGCCCGCTCCATGCTGCCGGTCAGCGGCAAGATTGGAAACAGGACATGGTTCGCGGTGACGATGAAATCGTGCACCATGCTGGCGTAGGGCGTCTCGAAGTGATCGAAGCGCGACACGCGGCCGCCGGAATCAACCACGCCGTAAGACAGCGCCGAACTGAACGGACCCTTGGCGTTGTAACCGAAGAACATCATCTCGCCGGTGACGGGATCGACCTTGGGATGAGCCGTGAACGGCCCGGCGATGCGGCTGTCGTAGTCGCAATAGCCGCGCGTCGCCAGCGTCGTCGGGTCGATCTCGGTCGGCAGGTGACCTTCCTCCAGCGCGAGCAAGCGACCGCTGTGCCAGACGATGTTGGTGTTGGCGACGCCGCTGTCGTTGCACGCGGTCTGCGGTGCGTCGCGCAGCTTGATCGGGCCGAAACCGGCGAAGATCGCACGGCCGGCGTCGTGCTCGGCGAGCCACTTCGGTGTGCGGACCCAGCGATTGCGATAACTGGCGCGGCCGTTATCGAGATGAAAGGCATGCAGCATTCCGTCGCCGACGAACCAGTGTGCGCCGGGCACATCGAACTGCGGGTTGGGACCGTTGCGGTAGAGCGTGCCGTTCAATTCGCGGGGCAGTTCGCCCTCGATCTTGAGGAACGGCGCATCGCATTCCATCGGAATCGGCGCGAGATTGTTCGGTTCGAAGGCGGCGTCGGTGTGGGGCACGGCGTGTCTCCTGCGTCACAAATCTTTACGGTGTAAAGATACGCTATGTGGAAATGTCCGATCCCGTCAAGTGAAATCTTTACAGTGTAAAAATGACATTCTATAAGGACCTCATGGCACACAAGGTTGCACCCGGTCGCAAAGCAACTGCGACGCAACGGACATCGGCACGATCGGCGATGCACCGCGCGCCCAAGAAATCGCCTGCCAGATCGCCCGCCAAATCCGCCGCGAAACCTGCGTCCGTAAGGTCCGGACCAAAGGCGAAAGCGACCGCATCCTATCATCATGGCGACCTGCATGACGCGCTGCTCAAGGCCGCCGAAGCCATTCTGGAGCGCGACGGCCTCATCGGCCTGACACTGCGCGCCGTGGCGCGCGAGGCGGGCGTCTCGCACGCCGCGCCGGCGCATCATTTCCGCGATCTCACCGGACTTGTCAGCGAACTGGCCGCGATCGGCTATCGCCGTTTCGGGGCGGCAATGAATGCTGCGATTGTGCCGGGACGGTCATGGGCGGAGATCGGGCTGGCGCGCGCGCACGCTTATCTCGATTTTGCCCGCGCGCATCCGGCGATGTACCAACTGATGTTCCGCGCCGAACGGCTCGACATGAGCAATCCGGTGCTGAGGGAAGCTGCGAATGCGTCCTTCGCGGGATTGGTCGCATCGGTGGGCGAGGGGCGCGGCGAGGCGGTCGCGAGTGAAGCATTGACACTGGCGCAGGCGGCGGATGCCGCGCGTGCGTGGTCGCTGCTGCACGGTTTCGCCACACTGCTGCTCGACGGCCGGCTATCGAATATCCTGGAACTGCTGCCCGCCGGCAGTACGGTCGATCAACTGCTCGATGTCATGCTGCGCGGGGGCGGGCCGCTCGGTCCGCGCGCGGGTTGATTCACCGGCGCTATCGCGCCAGCCCGAGCGCCGTGGCGCGGCCGTTGTTGCCGACGACGGAGACCTTGTCCTTGGCGCAGTCGAAGGTTCTCGCCAGCCGGTCGGCAGCGTCGCGCGCCATCGCGTTGGCGTTGGGATTGGCTTTCACGTCCACATAGGCGATGTGACACACAGCGCCGGGCGGCAATCGTGTCACCACCAGCATTTGCGCGGAGCGCGGACGTCCATCCTTGTCGGTGTCGTCGTTGTCGGCGATGTACCAGCGTTGAATGGTGGCGAACGGTTTGCCCGCGCCATCGCGGCGCCATTCGATGGTGTCGGCGGTGTAGTTGAACGGGCCGAAGCCCTGACTTGTCGCCGGTTCCTTCTCCGCCTGCTTTGCTGTGCGGCCGATGGAAACGGTACGGCGCAGGTCGTCCTCCCGAATGAGAACGATCAGTCCGTCGATGCCCTTGCAGATCGTCGCATTGGCGCGGCAATCCTTTTCCGCGGTCGATGTATAGGCGCTGCTGAAGGTTTCAGCACACGCCGAGGATCCCGCGAGGATTGCGGCGGCGACCATGATCGTTGGCGCGCCAAGACATCGTGCGCGATGGAGAAGGGCTTTCATCATAGGCGTTGGACGGCTGCAATCTGGGGAAGGTTCAATGTCGGCCCGGGAAAGGCCTGACAATCCGGTGAGAATTGCGATAAAAAGCCGACTCACGGCAACTCCGCCGCTTCAGAGCCTGCATCTTCCGAACCATGCCAGCTATCTCCTCCAATAAGCCGTATCGCATTGGCCGCTCCAAGACCGGATTGGGCCTTTTCGCCACCAAGCCGATCAAGAAGGGAACGAAGATCATCCGTTACTTCGGCCCCATGCTGGATTGCCGGAAGGAAAAGGACGACGCTGTCGAGAACAAATACCTGTTCCAGATCAACGGTCGCTGGACCATCGATGGTTCGGTGCGCAAGAACATCGCGCGCTACATCAACCATTCGTGCCGGCCGAACGCGGAGTCGGACGTCAGTGCCCGCAAGCGCACCGTGCACATCCGGGCCATCAAGAACATCGCGCCGGGCGATGAGATCAATTACGACTACGGCACGGAATACTTCAAAGAGTATCTGAAGCCGATCGGCTGCAAGTGTGCCTCCTGCGAGCGCAAGCGCGCGAAACAGCGCGCCGAGGCGCGTGCCGTGAAAAGCTCCACCGCGAAAGCTGGCACCAAAGCCCGCGCCAAGGCGAAGAAGGTCAAAGCCGCGAAGCCGACTGCGAGGGCCAAGAGCAAGGCGGCGACGAAGGCCGGCAGCAAGGCGGCGAACGCGTTCGACAAAAACCGCGCGTCGAAAGCCGCAGCAAGCAGGCGTGCCGGCGCGAAGTCGGCCAAGGAGGCAAAAGCAACGCCGAAGAAGCGCGCACGGGCGGCGTGAGGCGCGCGACCGGACCTCGTTATCCGTGACGATCCTCGTGGCGTGATGCCGAGGGCGGCGTTTGGTCTGGCCGGGCGAAAACCATGACCTCGCAGGTAATGGAACGACGGATGGCGGACTGCTAGGCTCCTGCCATGACCACTCAGTTTTCTTCCGCGCGGGCGGAAATCGTAGCGCCTGTCCATGTCGGCGAACATCTGCGGCAATGGCGGCAGCGCCGTCATCTCAGCCAGCTCGATCTCGCGGGCGAGGCGGACGTCTCCGCTCGTCATCTCTCCTTCGTCGAAACCGGCCGTGCCGCGCCCTCGCGCGACATGGTGTTGCGGCTGGCCGAACGCCTGGACGTGCCGCTGCGGGATCGCAATGTTCTGCTGGTGGCGGCCGGCTTCGCGCCCGCGTTTCCGCAACGGACCCTCGATGATCCGGCGCTCGCCTCGGCGCGGCAGGCGATCGATCAGGTCCTCAAGGCCCACGAACCCAATCCCGCGCTGGCGGTTGACCGTCACTGGAATCTGGTGGCGGCCAATCAAATGGTCGGCGCGCTGCTCGACGGCGTGGCACCGCATCTGCTGGCGCCGCCGGTCAACGTCCTGCGTCTCGGCTTCCACCCCGAGGGGTTGGCGCCGCACACCGTCAATCTCGCCGAATGGTGCGCGCACCTGCTGGAGCGGCTGCATCGCCAGTGCGAGGCGACGGCCGATCCCGAGTTGTTGAAATTGTATCGGGAGCTGAAAACTTTCCCAATTCCGGCGCGGCAGCGCCCGATCAACGGTAGCGCCGTGGCAATTCCCTTCCAGTTGCGGCGCGGGGACGACGTGTTGAGTTTCATCTCGACAACCATGGTGTTCGGCACGCCGGTCGATATCACTTTGTCGGAACTGGCGATCGAGACGTTCTTTCCGGCCGACGAGGTGACGACTGCCGCGCTGAAGAACATAGCGGCTCACCGCAATTAGCGCCTTGCGGTCGGTCGGGCCGGCTGATTAGCTCTGCACCTTGCAGAGCAAGGAGGCCGTCATGAGCGCGATCAAGCCGTTGACCCTCGACATCGTCTCCGATGTCGTCTGTCCATGGTGCTACATCGGCAAGCATCGCATCGAGAGCGCGCTGGCGCTGGTCCCCGACGTTCCGGTCGAGGTGCGCTGGCGTCCGTTCTTCCTCAACCCGTGGGTGCCGCGCGAAGGCATTAGCCGCGACGAATATCTGACGACGAAATTCGGTTCCGTCGAAGCCTATGGCAAGATCGCCTCGCGCGTGGTCGAGGCCGCGAGCGAGGAGGGGCTGGTGTATCGGCCCGATCTGGTCAGCCGCCAACCCAACACGCTAGATTGTCATCGCTTGATCCATTGGGCGGAAAGCGATCCGTCCGGCGACAAATCGGCGGCGGTCAAGCAGCGCCTGATGGAATTGTATTTCCGCGACGGCGGCGATCTGACCGATACCGAGGTGCTGGTACGGGCCGCGGCCGATTGCGGCATGGATGCCGCTGCAGTTCGTCAGCGTCTTGCCACCGAGGAAGATGTCGACATCGTTTCGGCGCAAGCGCAGGACGCAGCCGACAACGGGATCAGCGGTGTGCCGACGTTTGTTTTCGCCGGCAAATATGCCGTGTCCGGGGCGCAGGCGCCGGAGAAACTGGCGCGTGCGATCCGTCAGGTCTCTGCTGAAGTCAACGCGGAAGCGGCGGAATAGATCGTCTCGACAGGTTGCGTGGCAACCGTCGGATCAATGGTTGCGCTGACTGCGGTCGGGACGCAGACGCCGCACCGCGTCGCGCAGGCGGGCGCGCGCCGTCAATGCCGTGTGAGCGACAGCGACCGTGGAATCGTTGCGGTAGAGGGGCAGCAGCACATCGCCGATCCTCAACCGGTCGCGCCAGATCGGTTCGATCATGGCATGGCCGGCATCCGCGGTGGAATCGACCGTCGCGATGAACGGGTCGGCGCACAGATGACGCGTTAGATCCAGCGTGAGCAGTACGCCGGGCGAGAACTTCGCAAATGTCTCGTCGATCCCGATCTTGAAATAGAAGGCGCGGTTCTGATGGCGCACCACAATGGCGGCGGCGACCGGCGTCGCTCCGGCGTGCAGCGATACGATTTCGCACGCGCCGGCTTGTGCCAGCATCGGTGCGGCGGTGCGGACGAAGCGGCTGTCGCCGGCGCGTTGCAGCAGTGCCGTGCCGCGCTTGCCTTTCCACCCGCTTGCCTCCAGCGTCAGAAAGGTCTCGAGCGCGAGGCCGACTGCCTCGGGTGTTCGCGCGACCTCGAAGCTGACCGGCCCGTGATCGGCGAGGCGGCGTCGCTGTCGCCGCAATTCCTTGAGCTTGCGCGCACCCAATGCCGCGCGTAGCAGCGCTTCGGCGTCTTGTGTCGCGTCGAGGCAGGCGCGGGCATGAGCGCTGACCGGACGCGGCTGAAGATCGTCGCGCGCAAGCGCCGCCGTGAAGGCCGCCAGTGCCCTGCCGTCGAGCGTCACGTCCCGCAGCAGCAGGGCGCGCGCGCCGCTATGTCGTGCTTCCTGCAAAAGCGAAGCCGCGGCTTCCAGCGACGCAGTGCGATCCAGCAGCGGCGTACCGAGCGTGCCGTAGGGTTCGGCACTGACCAGAACAGGCATCGGCAGGCGATAGGCCTGCCACAGCGAAACCACGGGAACGAGGCCGGTCAATACGGGTGCGGAGCGGGCACCGGCCACCGGGGAACTCCACGCCGTGAGCATCGATGCACCAGCGCGCCCGGTGGCAAACGCATCGACGGCGCTTTCCCAGTCGGCCAGATAGTAGCCGTTCGGTTCGATGGCGCGTTGAGCGAGGTTGTTCCAGTTGTAACGGGATAGCTCGGCTAGGGGTATCGATCCGCGCGCAAGCGATGCGCGGCGGCCAACTGTCGCCATGTCCACGCCATCCGGCACCTCGTGGCGTCGCGCGGCGATATCTCCGAATTCGATCAATTTTGATGTCCCGTCATCATCGACTCAAGATCATCGACCCAAGGAGCGAAGCGCCAGAATAGACGAGACGTTTCAATTTAGCGTTGGGCGGTGGGTTTAAATTTCCGGACACGATTAACGGACAATTCACCATGGCTCCTCCGTCGAGCCCGCAGGCGAAGCGGCTGGTGCGACAATGTCGCCATCGAACCGCGACCGGGTTCCCGGCGACCCATGACGAGCCGGTTCTATGGACGGCCGCCCGTGAAGAATATGACTTGCGAGGAGGGGTGTGATGTTTCGCCGAACAATGTTGAGCGCGGTTGTGACGGTCGGCCTGTTGTGGGGCGCCGGCACGGCCATGGCGGAGAGCAGCAGGATGGCGCTGGTGATCGGCCAATCTGCCTATCGCGCGGTGACGCCGCTTCCCAATCCCGCCAACGATGCCAAGGCGATGACGCAGCTTCTGGACGAAGCCGGCTTCGAGGTGACCGCCGCGCCGGACCTGTCGCAGAACGCGTTGCGGCAGGCGGTGAGCGATTTTGCCGCGCGGGTCGCGGCCAAAGGCAAGGACACCGTCGCGCTGGTGTTTTATGCCGGGCACGGAATGCAGATCGACGGCGAGAATTTTCTCGTGCCGATCGATATCGATCCGAAGCGCGAGGCCGACATTCCGCTTCAGGCGGTCCGTCTCAACGACGTCCTGAACACGCTGACGTCGGTCCCGAGCCGAATGCGTATCGTGCTGCTTGATGCGTGCCGCAACAATCCGTTCCCGGACATCGGCAAGACCGCCGGGCGGGGCCTTGCGATCGTCGATGCCAAGTTCGGCGCGCCCGGCACGTTCCTCTCGTTCTCGACCTCGCCCGGCGCCGAGGCCGAGGACGGCAGCGGCGCCAACAGCCCTTACACCGCCGCGTTGCTTCGGGTGGCCAAGGAGCCGGGCCTTTCGATCGAGGATGCGTTCAAGCGGGTCCGCGTATCCGTGAACAAGGCCACCGATGGCCGACAGACGCCGTGGGAAAGCTCGTCGCTCACCGACGATTTCCGTTTCTTCGCCGCGTCGGATGACGCGTCCGCGAAATCCACCGAAGTGAAAGCGAGCGCGACGAAATCGGCGGAAGCCGGGCCTGAGGACAAAAAGCCCGCACAGCAGAAGCGCTCGCCGGAGCAATGGAAAGCCGTGCTGAAAGGCAAATCGCCGGAGACGGCTCACGACATGATCGTGGCGGATGGATCGGTGGACGCCTATGAGGCATTCATCGCTCTCTACCACGATGCGATTTTCGCGCCGCGCGCCCGCACCTGGCTCGACCGTCATCTGCGGATGATCGCATGGAATAAGGCGGTGCTCGAGAACACCGCTGCCGGCTATCGTGCGTTCCTGCTGGCCTATCCCGACAGCGATCTGACGCCGACCGCGCGCAAGCTGGAGGAGCGGCTGCGCAATCGGCCTGAGTTCACGCCGGTCGCCGCGAGCGCGGCAATGGCGTCGCTTCAACCGCCCAACGCGTCGCCCGCACCGACGTGTTCGTGCAGCAAGCCGGAGCCGAGCAAGAAAGTCGAGAAGCCGGAAAAGCCTTCGAAGAAGAAACGCGCCAGCAAGCCGCCGCCGCGGCATCGTTCGTCGCTGCCACCTCCGCCGCGCTACGCCACGGAGCCGGACGACGACGTGGTGATCTATCGCCGCCCGCCGCCGGTTTACGCGCCGATGCCGGGAATTTCGATCGGCGGCGGAATCATGGGTGGTGGCGGACGCGGCGGTTATTCGCCGCCGAGCCGAAACCCGGGAATTTCGACTGGAGGATCGCGCGGCGGGCTGTATTGATTGGCCGCCCGGTTCGCCAATGACGCCGATGTGACGAACGAGCGTCGAGATCCAGGTTAGATAGCTTCCGATCGTTCTGTCCCGCGATGCCCTGATGAGGCGCGAGACACATCGATCCCGGAGGCGACATGGTCAGGCTTCTGATATCGGTTGGCATGATCTTGCTGTGGACAGCGGCGGCGCCGGCCATGGCCCAAATGGGTGGCGGCAGACACGGGCATCGCGGGGCACAGAAAGGCGACGCTGCGAAGCCGAAGGTGGACGAAAAGGCCTATAAGGCGGCGCTCGAAAGAATTCCCGATCCCAAGGAAAAGTACGATCCGTGGAGCATCGCGAGGGCGCCGGCGCCGAAGCATCTCAAGAAGTAGCTATCGCTTCGACCGCAACGCCGCCGATCTGGTGGCGCCCTGCCGGCGAGATGTGCGCGAACGATTGACAACGATTTGAAATGTCACCCTGGAGCCCCATTGCGATAGAATAGGAATGGGGCTCCAGACTCTTGTTTTGACGCGTTTTCTTGACGCGAACCGGTATCCACGTCGCTCGAAAACGCTATAAATGCGCCAATGACAAGCAGCCTTGAAGGAAATGCGGGATGGCGGACGGGCTTCGCAAGGGATTGACCAGCTACGGCGATGCCGGGTTCTCGCTGTTTCTCCGCAAGGCCTTCATCAAGGCAGCGGGCTATTCGGACGATGCGCTGGATCGTCCCATTGTCGGCATCACCAACACCCATAGCGACTACAATCCCTGCCACGGCAACGTGCCGGCGCTGATCGAGGCAGCGAAGCGCGGCGTTATGCTGGCCGGCGCGATGCCGATGGTGTTTCCGACCATCTCTATCGCCGAAAGTTTCTCGCATCCGACGTCGATGTATCTGCGCAACCTGATGGCGATGGACACCGAGGAGATGATCCGCGCCCAGCCGATGGATGCGGTGATCGTGATCGGCGGCTGCGACAAGACCTTGCCGGCGCAGATCATGGCGGCGGTGAGCGCCGATCTGCCGACCGTCGTTATTCCGGTGGGGCCGATGGTGGTCGGTCATCACAAGGGCGAGGTGCTGGGCGCCTGCACCGATTGCCGGCGGCTGTGGGCGAAGTATCGCGCCGGCGAAATCGACGACGCCGAGATCGAGGCGGTGAACGGCCGGCTCGCGCCGTCAGTGGGGACGTGCATGGTGATGGGCACCGCCAGCACCATGGCCTGCGTCACCGAGGCGTTGGGATTGTCGCTGCCGATGAGCGCGACGATCCCCGCGCCGCACGCCGAGCGCGTGCGCTCCGCCGAGGCCAGTGGCCGATGCGCGGCGGAGATGGCGAAACGAAAGGGGCCGCGCCCCAGCGAATTGCTGACGCCCGCGTCCTTCAAAAATGCGCAGGTGGTGTTGCAGGCCATCGGTGGTTCGACCAACGGACTGGTGCATCTCACCGCGATCGCCGGCCGTACGCCGCATCGGATCGATCTCGATGCGTTCGATGCTCTTGGCCGCGAGGTGCCGGTGCTGGTCGATCTCAAGCCGTCCGGCGCGCACTACATGGAACATTTCCATCATGCGGGCGGCGTGCCGAAACTGATGAAGCAACTGGGCGACCTGATCGATCTCGACACGAAAACCATCACCGGTGCGACCTTGCGCGATGTCGTCGCGGGCGCGGAGGAGGTGCCGGGACAGGATGCAATCCGTTCGCGCGATAACCCGATCAAGCCGGAAGGCGCGATGGCGGTGCTGCGCGGCAACCTCGCGCCGCGCGGCGCGGTGATCAAGCATTCCGCCGCGAGCGAGCGTTTGTTGCAGCATACCGGTCGCGTGGTGGTGTTCGAGTCGGTGGAGGACATGACGCTGCGGATCGATGATCCCGCGCTCGAGGTCTCAGCGGACGATGTGCTGGTGCTGCGCAACGCCGGGCCGAAGGGGGCGCCAGGGATGCCGGAAGCCGGCTATCTGCCGATCCCGATGAAACTCGCGCGGGCCGGCGTGAAGGACATGGTGCGGATTTCCGACGCGCGCATGAGCGGCACCGCGTTCGGCACCATCGTGCTGCACATCACGCCGGAGTCGGCGGTCGGCGGTCCGCTGGCGCTGGTGCGCACCGGCGACGAGATTCGTCTCGACGTCGCGGCGCGTCGCATCGACCTATTGGTGGACGACGTCGAACTCGAACGCCGCCGTGCGGCTATCGTGGAATCGGAGCGACCAGAGTGGGCGACGCGCGGTTACGCGCGGCTGTTCCACGACACCATCATGCAGGCCGACGACGGCTGCGATTTCGATTTCATGCGCGTCGACGGCAAGTCGTAGTTTCGATCTTTGCCGTCATTGCGAGAAGCGATTCCGCTTCGTCATGGCCGGAATAAATCCGGCCATGACGGAAATGGATTCGTCAAACGGCGAGGATTATGTCGTTCGGAGGGTGAAAATTTCTTCGCTGTAAAACTTACGCCCGTTCTTCCCAGATCATCGCCAGATGCACGATGGTCTCCGCCGCTTTCTCCATATCCTGCACGCTCACCCATTCGGTGCGCGAATGGAACGCGTGCTCGCCGGCAAAGATGTTGGGGCAGGGCAGACCCATGAACGACAGCCGCGAACCATCGGTGCCGCCGCGAATGCTGCTGCGGACCGGTTCCAGACCCGCGCGGCGGATCGCTTCCAGTGCATGATCCACGACTTGCGGATAGGCGTCGATCACCTGCTTCATGTTGCGATACTGTTGCGCGATGTCGATCTTGTAAGTCGAATGCGGGAAGTCGCGCATGACGTCTTCCACGATCGATTCCAGTAGCGTTTCCTTTTCGTGCAATCCCTGCTCGGTGAAATCGCGCACGATGAAGGCGATCTTCGCCTGCTCGAGCGCACCCTCGATGCCGACCGGATGCAGGAAGCCCTCGCGATCTTCCGTGGTCTCGGGCGAGCAGGTGTTTTGCGGCAATCGCTCAACGATGCGCGCCGCGATCTTGATGGCGTGCTCCATCTTGCCCTTGGCGAAGCCGGGATGAACGCTGACGCCGGTGATGGTCACGGTCGCGGCATCGGCGGAGAAGGTTTCGTCCTCGAGATGGCCGGCGGTTTCGCCGTCGATGGTGTAGCCAAAATCCGCGCCGAGTTTTTTCAGGTCCACCTTGTCGACGCCGCGGCCGATCTCCTCGTCCGGCGTGAAAAGGATCTTGATGACGCCGTGCCTGATCTGCGGATTCGCGAGCAGGAACCGCGTCGCGTCCATGATCTCGGCGACGCCGGCCTTGTTGTCGGCGCCGAGCAGCGTGGTGCCGTCCGAGGTGACGATGTCGTTCCCGGTCTGGTCGTTGAGCGTCGGGTTGTCGCGAACGCGGATTACCTGTGCCGGGTCACCCGGCAGCACGATGTCGCCGCCCTGATAGTTGCGCACGATTTGCGGCTTGACTTTCTCGCCCGAGCAATCCGGCGAGGTATCCATGTGCGAGCAGAAGCAGATCACCGGCACCGCCTTGTCGGTGGTGGCGGGAATGGTGCCGTAGACGTAGCCGTGTTCGTCGAGATGCGCATCGGCGACGCCGAGATCGCGCAGTTCCCTTGCCAGCAGGTTGCCGAGATTCTTCTGCTTCTCGGTGGAGGGGCAGGTCGGCGAGGCGGGATCGGACTGCGTGTCGATCACTACGTAGCGAAGGAAACGCGCGGTGACGTCATGGTCGAATTTCAGGGGAGCGGTCACGGCGGGCATCCTTCAACGCGGCGGCTTTAGAACCAGGACAACCTGGAAATGACGAGGCCGCAAATGAAAACGTCACCCCGGGCGGCCGGCTGGCGACGGCCCGGGATGACGTTCCAGAACGCAAATCCTGTCGGGAAAGGCAAGACAAGAGAGGTGTACTCCTCGCCAGCATGGCCCGATTCGGGATCAGATCGCTTCCTTGAGTTCCTTGGCGGCGCGGAAGGCAACCTTCTTGCTGGCCTTGATCTGGATGGTTTCGCCGGTGGCCGGGTTGCGGCCGGTACGGGCGGCGCGCTTGCGGACCTGCAGGATGCCGAGACCGACGATGCGGACGCGCTCGCCCTTCTTCAGATGTTTGGTGACGCGGGTGACCAGGTCGCCGAGAATCGCCTCGGCCTGCTTTTTCGACAGATCGTGCTCTTCGGCCAGCGCGGCAGCCAGATGCTTGAGCGTGATGGTGGTGGGGGTCGCAGCTTTCTTCGCCATTTCCAGGCCCTCCTCGTTGTTCGAATCTCAGAAATGTAGATGTAGCAGGCATTATTTGATTCGGGTGGGTGCTGACTACGCCGTTTCCCCGGCAAAAAGCCGGTTTTCCGCGCCCCGCGGCGCTTGAAACGGGCGCTCCACAACGGTTCTCTCAAGCGGCTTGACTTGCGCTGGGCGCACCTTTAAGTCCCCTCCACGACTGGATCGGCGACGATCCATGCGGGAGTAGCTCAGTTGGTTAGAGTGCCGGCCTGTCACGCCGGAGGTCGCGGGTTCGAGCCCCGTCTCTCGCGCCATT